>Ga0256405_10002067_pt1 | contig 49105 bp, 47 predicted proteins | sample RumenRJG_02DNA_FD_189096 | JGI IMG/M metagenome (GOLD analysis project Ga0256405, IMG submission 189096) | Bovine rumen microbial communities from Lethbridge, Alberta, Canada - RJG_02 | ecosystem: Host-associated > Mammals > Digestive system > Stomach > Rumen | place: Canada: Alberta...
GAGGCTTCGTGCACATGTGTGGGTAGGAAATAGCCTCTGCCTACCATAATAACAATTGAAAAGGTCATCGGACTCTCGTAATGTATAGCTGTCGAAGAAATACAGAACGGAGATTCCAATGACCTCAGCTAATACATTATTGAAGAACATCCTTGACGTCAAGGGTGCAGTTGTTCAAGGCGCCGATTTTTCTGTTGATGCACATGGAGTAAAGAAGCTCACAGTCCGTATGCGTCCCAAAAATCGGGAGTCTGACCGCTGTCCGATCTGCGGCCGACATTGCTCTGTCTATGACAGATCCAGTATTATCCGGTCCTGGAGAGCCCTCGACTTTGCCGGCATCCTGGTGTACATCAATGCGTATACCCAGCGGATCAGATGTCCGAAGCACGGCGTTCTGGTTGCTGCCGTTCCATGGGCGTTCCACGATTCCGGATTCACCAAGAGCTTTGATCTGACTGCCACCTGGATGGCTGAGAATCTCAGCCGCAGCGCCGTAGCCGAGTACCTCCGGATCGACTGGAAGACCGTTGCCCGCTGCATCACAAGAGCCCGCAAATACATTGAGCCTGATCCAGGTAAACGGCTGGACAACCTTGTCAACATCGGAATCGATGAGACAAGCTATCGTAAGGGTCACAAGTACATTACCGTCATAGTGAACCACGATACCAATACGGTTGTCTGGGCAAGCAACAAGCACGGAAAAGAGATCTTTTCCAAGTTTCTGGAAAGCCTTACTCCAGAGCAGAGGGCATCCATAAAGGTTGTTACCGGTGACGGTGCCAGATGGATCGACCAGTGCATTGAAGAATACCTTCCGAACTGTGCACGCTGCGTTGATTCCTTCCACGTTGTAGAGTGGGCAAACGAAGCACTTGATGCTCTTCGCAAGGAAGCGTGGCGCGATGCCCATCAGGAACTCAAGGAGCTCAAGAAGACCGTTAAGCGCAAGCGCGGTCGCGGAGCTTTGAAGGATAAGGATTCCATTGCCGTCCATAAGGCGGAGGAGAAAGCGGCTGAAATAAAGGGCTCTGCTTACGCATTAGGGAAAGCACCGGAACACCTGACCAACAAGCAGGAAACGCAGCTGGCTGAAATCGCGGTCAGCAATAAACGTCTGTATCGTGGGTACCTGCTGAAAGAGCAGTTGAGGCTCATTCTTCATATGGACGATGCGGATGAGGCAAAGGAAGAACTGGACAGGTTCTTCTGGAGAGCCACCCACAGCCGCATCGATGAATTCAAGGAGCTTGGTCACAAGATCCGCCGGCATGAAGAGCACATCCTCAATACGATTCGATTGAAGATGAGCAATGCCAGAATCGAGTCGACCAACAACAAAATCAAATTGATCATCCGGAGAGCATTTGGCTTCCGAGATGTGGAGAGTATGATCGATATGATCATGCTTGTCTGCTCGAATATTAAGGTTCCTTTACCGAACAGGCCGATAGCGGAGCCAGAAAACTAACAATGGAGGGGCTTAACGGGCATTTCTGCCACGGATTTTACCCACAGGTACGCCCGAAGAGCCTCAAAAAGAGACTATATATATTAAATAATAACATAATACAACATAATAATATATGCTAATTGACAAGATAGGATAATAATGGTAGATTATAGAAAAGAGACTAAAAGATGTGTAAACATAGTAAAACCGTGAGTAAGAAGCGCCGGCAAATAACACCGCCTATTGCCAAAGAGCTTCTCTTCATACTTTACCTCCTTTAATTAGAGCCAGGGCGAGAGTTCTGGCTCCTTTTTTAAAATCAAAGAGGGAGCAATCAAATGAACCTTATCGGATTCGCAAAACTGAAAGACACAGATAGTTTTAAAGAATGGATAGAAGAAGAGGGGCTTCCAAAAGACAGATCAACGATCAACACTGAAGCTGCCGGCTGGTGGCGGGGGAACTGGACAGAGTATGGTTATGCTCACCAGGCACTTCTCGCAAAAGATCCTGAAACTGGCAAGACCGTGAAGAACCTGTTTGACAATTCTTATACCGCGTTTCTCCAGGAACACGCGATACAGGAATTCTTTCAGTTTGTTGAAAACATAGAAAAAGAAGGCCAAAAGCTCCATGTATATTACAGGGATCATTTTGCTATTATCGTTGGCTATGAAAATACCAGATATATCATGCCGTCGGAATGGTTTGATTTCACTCCATTGAAAGATTATGACGCTCTGACTGCAAGCGAAATGCTTATACTGAGTGATGAAACCCAGTCTGCCAAGTCTATAACAAAACAAAAAGACACAATGGAAGGGCTTCGTGCCGGGAAAAGATCTATTAAGAAAGCAGAAGAGAACCTTTCATTAAGAGAAAAAGAGATTCTTTCCGGAGAGGAAGAATCCCTTTGCAGCCTCAAAGAACAGATCGACAAGCTCAAAAAAGAAATGGAAGAGCGCCAGAAGCTCCTTATGGAGGAAATAGAAAAGAAAAAAGCAGAACTGAAAGAAAAGAAACAGGATCTTGAGAACAGGATATATATACTGGATACGCAGATCTACAGCATTCGCTGCTATACGGGAGAGGTAGTATCCTTTCATTCTGTAAGGGAAGGGAAGAAAGCCGCGGCGGAAACGCCGGCCGTGCTTTATCAGAAAATACGCTTCCTTGATGAAGAGCTTGGCAAATATTTAAGCCTTTATGAATATGATGGATCATCACGAAATAAAGAGTCCTTCATCAGCGCGCTTAAAAATAGAGAAGATCTATTTGACCTTTTTACACCGGCAGAAAAGTGCATTTCTGTTGTAAAGGTATCACGCACCGGAAAAACACATTATGCATCCGAAGCTGTTGCGAATCTTCTTGATGAATACAAGATCCTGCATGGGACGCAGCTCGGGGTTTTGATCCGGAATGGAGAAAACCTGTGGGTCGGATGGATGGACGACGAAAGGGTCGACATAAAAAACGAGAATGTATTCTTTTCGCCTGATCGGAAGAGCGAAGTGATCGCTGCTGACGAAAGTGACGTTAAAAACACTTCGACCAAAGAAAAAGTCAGCCGCCTGTTTCTTTTTTCCATGCTGCAGGGAATCATCGATCATACAAACTACCTGTCATTCCCGGAAAAAATCAACATAGCAAAGCCTGGTCCATATATCAAATTTTCTATGGCGGATGGATGGATAGCGGATAACAGATATGGAACCTTCAGCGACATACTAAAAAAATCATCAGAATTACCTGTAAAAAAAGGAGATCCAATACTCGTCGGACTTCGAGTTACAAGGGATGACGGGTACTGGAATGCAGACAGGGCGTGGGCGAACAGCAGAGGACGTGGCGACAAAAACAGAACCCACTCTGCGAGCATCCCATATGGAATCAATACGATCAACCTGGTTGAGGATGATCATGTTTATGAGCTTACGTATGAAAAGGAAGAGGGTATTATTGAAACAGTTGATAAAGAAATAAAATATCAAACAGCCGCTCATAACAACAGCCTCCATGGCTCACACCCTGAACCTGAAAACATAAGTAAAACAGTAAGCGTTGATATTATTAAGTCAACCGGCAAGATTCTTGGAACTGGTAAAGAAATTATCGTAGTATCATCCGAAGAAAGAGACAGGATCAAAAGAATTAAATATCTGGAAAAACAGGGATATATCGATGCTCTTATAAAAGAAGTTCTCGGATATCGTATTAATGAGGATGCATGGTACTACGAGGATGAAAACTATATAAACACGGTTATTCAGTCTCACGGGAAATCAACACCTGTACGGGAGGCCTTTACGGGATACTGGAAGGTAAGTGAAGCGGAGGCAAACAAACCACATTTTAAAAAGAAATATGTAAGCATCAAGCTAAAAGAGAAAAAACCTCATTATTATATTTCAACTGAGGCCCAATCATATGCCGGGACCAACTACCCTGTAAACATGGAGGTGTTAACTTCCGAGATTGTAAATCTTACCTATCTGTGCAGCACATGGATAACCTATGTAATTACTACAGGCAACCTGGGGGATTTTAAAATTGCTTCAGAAGAAATAAGTTACGCGGAGGCGCTTAAAACACTAAAAAAGGCAGAGGCGTTTCTAAAATCTCGTGAAGAGGCTGAAAAAGTTCTTTTGAAAAAGCATGGTTTGACAGAATGGGTTGCAGCAAACCCGGACTGGCCTGCAATATTAACATGCTGGCGCATCGAAAAAAAGATCCGCCGTCTGACAGATTCAAAAGCGGTTTTGTTCTCCAAAGAATTACATGGGCAAGAAACAGTATTAGAAGCTGGAATGTCTGGCTAAATTAACAACAATAGAACAGAAGGGAGGAGCATCTTGGAGGAATCCAGGGTGCTTTTTCATGCCCTGTGGTAAGTAGAAAAGGGGACCGATCCGAAGAAGGCCGATATTATCTGACTTCGATATGAGCCAGTTTGAATTAGTAGCCTCGTTCATTCATAAGGAAAAAGCGAATATGGATAAATACGCTCACCAGGTACGACTAGCGCATTAGATGTTTATTATAGGATTCTGCAGAGCATATATATTCTCAAGTTGACACCAGATAATAGTTTGATATAATCAAAGTGGGATATCCCACATTATATTGTTTTAGGAGGTATATAATGGCTATTGCAATCAGAGAATACGACGCAAAAATCGATTCAAAAAAAAGAGTAACATTACGTAGTTCTGCTTTCGAATATTATCATGTTCAGGAAATGTCCAACGGCGTTATTGTTCTGGAACCAAGAGAACTTACAACGCCTTTCCAGGTTTCAGAAAATACTTTGGTTATGATGGATGAAGCTGTAAAAAACATGAAAGCCGGCACAGTTTCAGAAGTTATTGATCTTTCTGATTTTGAGGAAAACAAGCATGAATAATATTCGTTTAGGTATTCCAGAAATGAAAGAGTATTGGGATGGCCTTTACAAAAAGGTTCAGTCCGATAACGCGAGTAATGACGAAAAGAAGATGTACAAAAAGGTCGGAAAAGCCATGTACATGCTTTCCATCAATCCACGTCATCCAGGACTTAAAACACACGAAATATCATCCCTAACTAAACGATATGGAATGAAGGTATGGGAATCATATCTTGAGAATAATACACCTGCCGCCGGCCGCATATTCTGGGTTTATGGCCCTGATCGAGGCGAGATTACCATAATTGGTCTGGAACCTCATCCTAACGATAATTCTAAGGCATATGACAAAATAACACTGTCATCCACCGGGAGCACCATTGAACATGTTGATTAGTTGAGGACAGTTATGATTGGAGATTATAAAGTCATCACCCTCTGCGGCAGTACACGTTTCAAAGATGAATTCATGGAGGTTCAGAAACGCCTGACTCTGGAGGGCAATATCGTGATCAGTGTTGGCCTCTTCGGCCATTCCGGTGATAATGAAGTCTGGGAGAATATGGATGAGGGGACACTGACAAAGACAAAAGAGATGCTGGATGACATGCATAAGCGGAAGATCGACATGGCAGATGAGATCTTTGTCATTAATGTTGGCGGATACATCGGTTCCAGCACAAGGTCAGAGATAGAATATGCGCAGGCGACCGGAAAACCGGTTCGGTACCTGGAAGAAGTTCAGTAACATGTTTACAGAATAAAGGGAGAGGAGGAAAGCCCTGAAACAGGGCAATACTGTTATCCGGACAATTCAGGGCGATATCACGAAGGTTGACTTTGTGGATGCGATTGTGAATGCAGCGAATAATTCTCTTCTTGGCGGCGGTGGCGTGGATGGTGCCATCCATCGAGCGGCAGGAAGAGAACTGCTGGCTGAATGCCGGACACTGCATGGTTGTGAAACCGGAGAGGCGAAGATTACAGGAGCATATAATCTGCCTTGCAAGTATGTGATCCACACGGTCGGGCCCATCTGGCGCGGCGGCGGTTATCATGAAGCAGAACATCTTGCCAACTGCTACAGGAATTCACTGCAGCTGGCTATGGAGCGCGGTATTCGGAGAATTGCTTTTCCGTCTATCTCTACTGGTGTTTATTCTTATCCTGTGAACGAGGCTGCAGATATTGCTGTTCATGCAGCAAGTGAATTCATCAGTGCTAATCCGGATGCTTTCGATGAAGTCATATGGTTTTTATTTGATGCTGGGACAAAGTCTGTTTATGACAGAGCTTTGGAAAAGCTGGCGGAAGAACTGTGATTTCCACCTATCCGGAATGGTGATTTCCTGTCGCTGGACTAGGGATGGAAAACTGCCCGGAATACTCAATTAGATCATTATTAGATCATTATATAGAAAGAGGAGATGGAATGCATGTATCAATATTATATATGCACAATTACGGTATGTAATTACATCTATACAGAAAACGCCGGTTTTTCCAATAGATAAAAAGAATACAAGCGACAAATCCATCAAAGACCATTACAGACATTTCACCTGCACACAACATAATAAAGAACCAATATTAAGGCAGATTACAACTGGTCCTGGATACAAAAACGCGTCCCCCTTGTAAAACATCGATATGACGACGATAAAAGCATTAATATTATGCTTGTTGCATGAAAACAAATAGTCTTCTCTAAGCCATTATCCGACGGAAAGTTCCCTATTTAAAAAGCTTTACAACAACAGGCAAGACAAGTAATGAGAAAAACAAGAGCAAAAATGAGAAATACGTGATAAAATTAAAAGAAATATTGATAATAATAGATAAGACAACTCCTGGAGGCTCTTCATAATGGAAAAAAATCAGATCAGAGAATATATAATCGACCGGTTGCACAGAGAAGGTGATAAATCCCTTGTCTCAAATATAATACAGGCCTGCGGCACCACGCAGGCAACAACCTATCGTTACCTGAAAGAGCTTGAATCTGAAGGGATTATCGAAAGAAAAAACAAAAGTGTAATTCTAAAAGAAACAGAAGAAAAATGGAGTTTTAGTAACAATGATAGATTCTTTCAGCAAGATAATTTGTTTTACGACGAAATCATATATCCACACCTCAAAAAACTGCCCCAGAACGTCATTCAGATATGGGACTACTGTTTTACAGAAATGATGAACAATGTCATTGATCATTCTGGAACAAAAAAAGTTGACATTATCCTTCAGATTAATAGCGCCACAACGAAGATATATCTGCGAGATTATGGAATAGGAATATTCCGTAATGTTATGGAAGTCTTCGACCTTCCAAGCGTAAACGATTCATATGCTGAGCTGATCAAAGGAAAGCTCACAACGGACGCCGATAATCATTCTGGAGAAGGGCTCTTTTTTACATCCAGAGGCCTTGACTACTTTGCTGCAATCGCGAATGGGATTCAATATACGTATAACAAATATGAAGAAATCAACATCCTTCTGGACGAGAACAAATATTTAAGCGACTTTGATCAAACCGGTACCCTCATTTATATGGAACTGTCAAATAATTCAAGGAAGACTATGAAAGAGCTATTTGACCGGTATACCGATGAAGACTTTGTTTTTAACAAAACCATTATTCCCGTCAAGAATATATTTCCGTACCCAGTATCACGATCGCAGGCGAATAGAATGATGAACAGGTGCGACCAGTTTTCAGAGGTAACACTTGATTTTTTGGGTATTGACGCAATTGGACAAGGGTTTGCCGATCAGATATTTCGGATCTACATAAGGAAAAATCCAGAAGTAAAGATATTAGCAAAAAACATGTCCCCTACCGTTGAAAGGATGGTTCGCCACGTACAAAAGACCGAACATCTTCCGGAAGGGCGATAACATAGTAAGACCTGCAGCAAACAAAACAGCCACACGTTCATCGTGCGGCTGTTTGCTCTCTTCATTATATAAAGATTACAACGGTTTCCCCCCTGCTTTACGATCCCTGACCTTCGTAACCAACTCAAAAAACTCTTCCTCGTTATCATCAAGGCCCTTCTCTTCCCTTTTCTTCATAAGGGATACAAAGTAACCACTCAGTTTATACACATCCTCATCATAAAGCTTGCGGATGATATTCATTATCTTAGGAGACGCAGTAAGCTTGTCTATCTCCCACTCCGCATCATTGTAGTCTGTCACGCCAGACACAATTTCTTTTAGATCCGGATCCATGATAGTAAAGATATACTTCCTCTTAGTCTCCTGGCTGTTTGGAACTATATAATAGTTTTTATACCTTCTGGCATAAATTCCGTTTCTATACGTTCTGTATTTTCCCATTTTTCTTGTCTCCGGTCTATTTAATGTCAGTCATTCATATGAATAGCGAACGGTTATTTCCTGTGCCTGACCGTCATAATCTTTTCTTACCATATCGAATAGACGGTTGTACGGCGTGGTTTTTGTCTGCTCTGACGTTGCGTCCATCTTATCATGATAGTAAAGGACATAGTCAGTCAGCATTCCATCCTGTTCATCAACGGATCTCCCGCTTAATACAAACTTTCTGCGGGCTGTCTTGTAGAGATACCCAATCTCCTTCTCGGAAAACTCACCACCCAAAACGGAATAAAGAAGTTCAAAACCTTCAGGCATAATGGCACTTTGTTTAGCCGGTGCTTCACGAATTACAGGCTGCTCGTCAATTATCGGTGGTCTACCGACAAAAGGATCCATAGTTGCAGTGCTCGGCTCGCCAACCGGTTTTTCAATGATCTCTATATCATGCTCCTGGGGACTTACGACACTACTCTCCTCTTCCACTATTGGAGATGTATCCTGCTCAAGTTCTGCCAGATAATCATTCATGTCAATCTGGTGATACGTATCCTCCTTTGTGAAAGCCTCGTATTCCGAATCAATCACTCTGCTCACTTCATTCATTTCGGAAGCAGTTTTTGAAGTAATCTGGAAATACACTAACACATAACGCCTATATTTAGTGCCAGAACGATCCGTTTTAGACGCCCTGTAAGTGATCGTAAGGTCCGAATACCTGTTTATGTCGTTCTGAGCTGGAATCAAAACATCGCGGTTAAAATTGGACCAGTTCTTCCAGCGTGAAGGAATGATAGACTTCTTTGTTTTTTCGTCCACTTTGGCCAGACGGCGATACAGGTCTCGCTCCGTCCCTGTCCCTAACTCAAACCACCATGTTTTGTTATTAGAGTAAACCTTAAGTAGCTCATACAGTCTCTGACTATAATAATGCTTCATAAGGATGACGTTCTCAAGTGCATAACTCGTAAATGGCAGCCCCTGCTCTGACCTTTGCTCCTTGAGCTGAAAAATATAAGGCCTTGCACTCTCTGAGAACTGGATCGTAATAATCCCAGTTTTTTTGTTGGCACGGACGCTGTCCGCCTTGAACCAGCTTACAAGGCGATCATCCTCTTTATCATAGTCGGAGGAATCTTCCCACCATACGATCGATGCGACCTTGGCCAGCAGCCCTTTTATATTTGTATAGGAGTTTGTGTGGATTCGCATGAGAGCCAGGAACTCATCGCACCGAAATTCATAGACCTTGTCCGGCGGATCTGTTGGCTTGATCTTGCTGATCAAATACAGAATCGCAGACATCTCCATTCGGTTTAGGTTCTGCCTACTGCCGGTAATGGACTCATTGCGCTTTGCAACGACATTTTTACCAGCTCTTCTGACTTCCTGGTAAGACCTGCTCATTGAAAATACGTACTCCCCTTATATGGATATTATTTATTCCCTGCAAGCATTGTACAATCGAAATGCAAAAGAATCAACCGTTTATTTGCGTGTAATTGGCTGATAAGAACCGTATAAATCCGTGTAATACGTCGCCAGTAGATAAGTGTCCGTATAAAAACGTGCAATTGAATCATGAACAGCAAAAGAACCCCTTGAAAACACCGCAAAACAGCGTGTATTACGAAACATACATGCCGTGAAAAACCGTTCAATTCTTTGTTGAATACCTATCAATGCAAAAAAGACAACCGTATAATTGTGTGTAATTCGAAGATGATCGTCCATTTATAACAGTAATGTAGTGCCCAGAATTATATGGCTACCGTATAAAAACGTGTAATACAGCAAATAACCGTATAAATCCGTGCAATACATCATTTCTCAGCACATAGCCGTATATTTTCGTTTATTTCGTAAAAGATATACTGAGGGTAAAACACGGAAAAATACGGTCCAAATCACATCACGTTTTCCCCGCAGGATTCCGTGTGATTCAGTAAAAAACTGGAAGCTGCATTACAATACCGCGGCTACTCTCCGCTCATTATCTCCCAGAGCATAACACATATCTATGATTGACACATATTTCATGGAATGTAATAATCCAATACGCAGATAAGGACTATTAAGAGGCGCTATTGGGATTCACACGATATCATAAAGTGCACAGAAATATACGATCTTGCTGGTTAATACCGTAAGAATCCGTGTATTTCAATTATTTGGGATCATTCCGTATAAAACCGTGTAATTGCAGGTATTTGCGTTAGCTTCTGCGGAATAGATAAACATCTATTTATATTAGTCTTTCCTTGAAAGAACTGCTTCATGACAACACAGAAGAGGCGCCATATCACCGTTAATATGCGTGTAAATCCCGTATATTCTTGTGTTTTACATCGCTATAAGGCGTGCAAAATATCGATAGATAGCGTTTATGTGAGCGGATAAATGCGTGCACGAAGGCAATTAGGACTGTGTATGTATTCGAATATTTTTGTGTAATACCTGGCCTTTCTTCCTATATATGATAATATAATGATTCTCTAAGATAGAATAAAGATATGTATAGAGATGATGTATGATACTACTACTACTGGGTCGTAGTAGATTATGACGTTATTCCCCAACCATAAAGCACATCAAAGGAAAGGTTCCTGGGTTCCACGTCACATGCTACGTTAATTATTACATCGGAGTATTCCGATCTGTTGATATGTAGTGCCACCGGGCTTGAAAGTACGATCATCTAAAAACCCACATCCTAGAATGATACTCCTGTGACGCACGAATCATGAATGCTGATTAAAATAATGCGCACAGAATAATCGAGGGAAAATCCATTTGGAATGGCAGCATCTTTTAAGAGTTTAAAGATGAAGAGATAAAACTAAATGAATAACGCCAAAAGATCCGTGACAACAATGTGATAAATAATGCAGAGGATCCTATTTGCAAAGTGTTATAAAAACAGGTAAAGATGAAATATCCGCCGCAAAAAATAAAGGCCCAGGAATAATCCGGGCCTTTATTCTGGATACATCTCTTTCTGGGATCAATTGTAATTATCCCCTGCCTTCTTTCGAAAGCTCGTCTAACTGTTTGAGCTTCTCATCAATAAGCTCTTTCATAGAGTTTAATTCTTTAATGATCCCTGGAATCTCACGTTTCTTAAACCGTGCATTCGGCAGGAGGCTTTCTCGGAGAAGATCCGAACTCTTTCTGATCCGAATCGAGCCGTTAATCCTTTTTGACTTTTCTTCTGTTGCCGTCTCTGTTGAGTCAGAAACGCTTTCAGTATTCGCCCAAATCCCAGAGAGAATTTCTTTGCTCCGCTCTTCTCTCTTTTGTGCGTCCTCGCTGAAGCATGCGTTATCCAAGTAATCAATCTTGTCAAGAAGCTCTGTTCTTGTAATGGGGCTGATTTTATTCTGCACAGAAATCCACTTAGCAAGCATCTTCTGTTGGTATTCGGTAAGCTTCTTTGCCGAGGATAAGGCAGACCAGGATACGTCCTCACTGTTAGCCAATTCCTGGAGCTCGGGAATGAGCTCAAGAAGGCCAAGGTACTTGCTCAAGTGAGAGGCGGATATTTCCAGGTCCTGAGCGGTAAGAGCCTGAACGTCCCTTTCCATAACCGGGCCGAGAAGCGCCAGCTCTTCCCGATGGACATCTGCAAGTTCCTTTGCTTCACGAGCAATGATCAGAGGGGTAATGGACCTTTCATGAAGATTTGAAGCGATAAGCCGTCTGATCCTTTCAGTATTGGACTTCGGAGCCTCTACGACAATGACACTTACCTCTGAAAGGCCAGCACTTAATGCAGCTGACAGGCGGCGATGACCAGACTGAATCATATATTTCCCATTGTAGGGATAAACAATGATTGGCTCCGTGAACCCGTCTTTTTCAATAGCCTCTGAAAGCCCGGAACTGTTGTAATCGCCGTAAATGCGTTTATTGTCTGGATCTTCAAGAATGTCAGAAATATTCATTGTCACAAGCTTTTTCCCGCTGACACTCTCCTCTTCTGCTTTTGCAACAGCATAGATCGACATCCTATCATTATATGTTATGTTTTTCTTGGATTTGATATTACTCGGTTTCAGCATAACATTCACTCCTTTGAATTATTACGGTAATAAATTAGATTTTTGTAAGAATCTCAGCCGCAAGATTCTGATAGTCAATGGTGATTGGTCTTCTCGGAACATCAATGCAAAGCGGAAGGAACTTGTAATGAGAAGAATCTTTGTATCTCTCGTCCATTCTTATATAAGAATCAAAAATCTTCCATTCATATTTCATTGTCCTTGAATCCAGCAGAGAATCTTTGTGCATAGGCTTATAATCCTGAACTTTGGTATAATACATGCCCAACAGCTTTAAGTTTGGGTTGAGACCTCCGTTTATAGCACCTGAAACCATCTCCTGTACCGCCATGTACCCTGAGAGAGACTCGTCTTCGTTGATTACAACCGGAGAGATTATGTAATCGCAAGCTGCCAGAAAACAATCAGTATACTGGCTGCTTGACGGCGGAAAATCAAGAATTATCAAATCATAATTGTCAGACAATAGATTAATTGCGTCTTTCAGGCAGCTGACGCTTGGCGGATTTACAAAGTCAAGCATCTTGCTTCCAGGAAGAAGATCCATCTCGCAAGATATCAAATGAGTGTCCCCGCCGTCTTGTGTTTTCCTCTTCGCCTCAAAATAAGCTGTCAGGATTGATTCCTGAATGGACTCCGGATCAGAGATCACATCAACTAATGTTACGAGTTCGTCTTCCTTGTACTCAGCACCGCCATCAGCATAAACCGCTTCTTCGTTTCCAAAAACCCGGTATGTAAGGTTGATCTGGCTGTCACCGTCAATCAGCAAAATCTTCTTTCCTGAAAGAGCAAGTGCAGCACCTACGTTATAAGCACCATGAGTTTTTCCAACTCCACCCTTCCTGTTCCAAAAACCTATTACTTTAGCCATATTTACCCCTTTCTGAAAAAACTCCCGAAAGCACGGATAAATACAATTTATGTATTTATCACCGTAATAAAAGAATGAAATGAAACAAATAAAACAAAGATTACAATTAGGATATTATCACCAGCCGGGAAACTTGTAAATAAAAAAAATACAAATATTACGGTAATAAACGAAAAATATGAGATCATAAATAAAGAAGGGGACCGCGAATGAAATTATTACCGTAATAAATAGAAAAAAGGCGTGTTAACATGAAGACACTGCTCTAAAACGACAAATAGCACTGTCGCCATAAAAAAAGGAAAATGCGCAATGACTAAAAACATGAGGTTAGGAGAAATAGAAAATAACCTGTTTCTCGAACTGTATTCATGTGTAAAAAGCAAATATTACGGTAATAATTTGGACCGCGTAACAGAAAAGATAAGAAATACAGACGTAGTGTGTAGACAAAACATCGAACGTAATGTAGTATAATGACATAACGTATAAAGATCCATTAAAGGAGAGCGTCTATGAATAAGCAGGAATTAGCAACAAAAATCTGGGCAACCGCAAATGAACTGCGGAAGAATATCAAAGCCAGTGAGTACAAGGATTATATCCTCGGCTTCATGTTCTATAAATACTTATGCGACAAGGAAATAGACTACCTCCGGGACCTTGGAGGCGAAGCTTCGGATCTAAAAGATGCTGATGAAGATACCAAGGAAAAGTTTAAAGATGGAATCGGATATTTCATTTCCCACGAAAACCTGTTTTCAGTTTGGAAAGAATCCGGCACCAATCTTGGTGCAAAGGATGTGTCAGAGGCACTGGACGCTTTTTATCTGGATCTGAACGGCAGGTATAAGACGGTGTTCGATAAGGTCTTCAGCGCCCTGCAGACCGGTCTTACAAAACTGGGTGAGAACGCGGGATCGCGCGACAAGGCCGTTCGGGATATTGTCGATCTGGTCGACCTGATCCCGCCGAAAAGCCGGGACTATGATGTTCTCGGATACATTTATGAATACCTGATTCAGCAGTTTTCTTCTGAGGCCAAAAAGGACGGGGCTTTCTATACACCTCATGAGCTGACTTCCCTGATGTCTCGCATCCTTGCCGAGAGGCTGAAAGGCCGCAAAGAAGCGGCGGTGTACGACCCAACGGTAGGTTCTGCCGGGCTTCTTCTGAACATCGGCCGCGAAGTTGGCCGGTATATCCCGTCCGACAACATCAGATATTACGGGCAGGAACTGATATCCGAAACAGCGAACCTGGCAAAGATGAACCTCTTCATGCAGGGTGTCCCCGTCCAGAATATCAATATGCGCAACGCGAATACGCTTGAAGATGACTGGCCGTACTTTGACGAGCAGACGGCCTACGCTCCGTTGTTCGTGGACGCCGTGGTCTCGAACCCGCCCTATAGCGCTCATTATGTTCCGGAAGAACATCAGACGGATGAGAGGTTCAAAGGCTACGGTCTTGCGCCGGAAGGAAAAGCCGACTATGCGTTCCTGCTTCATTGTCTGTATCACATCAAGAATGACGGCATCATGGCGATTGTTCTTCCGCATGGTGTACTGTTCCGCGGCGATAGTGAAGGTGAGATCCGTAAGAATCTTGTTCTGAATCACAATATCGAAACGATTATCAGTATGCCGGGTCAATTGTTTTTCGCCACGGGGATTCCAGTGATCGTCATGATTCTTTCCAAAAACCGTCAGGCGGATGACATTCTGTTCATCGACGCGTCGCAGTCCTACAAGAAAGGGAAGAAACAGAATGTTTTGACGCAAAGCGACGTGCAGCGGATCTTTGATACAGTCATTGCCAGGAAGGACGTTCCGCATTTTGCGCACCTGGCTTCTATGGATGAGATTAAGAAGAACGACTTTAACCTCAACGTGCCCCGCTATGTTTCCGCCTCTGTTCCGGAAGCGCCGTATGACCTGTATTCCGTGATGACCGGGAAAGTATCGGATGTGGAACTGAAGGCGTTTGATTCCGTTTGGAACCAGTTCCATGCGCTTCGCGGCAGCCTTCTTACGAATGCCGGCGCCGGATACTATACGTTCAAGGATGTGGATTGCAAAAAGACTGTTTATGATGATGCAGACGCGAAGCGTTTCCTGGATGGTTTTGCATCTGTTACGGAAGACTTCAGGGGCTATCTCTTTGACCGGCTTATCGAAGAAAAGGCAGAGCCCGGCATCTATCCTGATATCGTAAAGAAACTCTTTACGGATTTTCAGGGACAGCCTCTGGTTGACATCTACAGTGTGTTCCAGTCATTTGCTGATAACTGGGATACCGTTGATACCGATCTTGCCCGGCTTGAGACAGAGGGCTGGGATATCTGCGTTCAGACAGAGCCGAACATGGTGACAAGGAAAGATGCCAAGACAAAAAAGACTGTCGAGGAACAGAAGGGGTGGAAAGGGAAGATTATTCCCTTTGATATCGTAAAGAAAGCGTTTTTCGCATCAGACTTTGATGAGATGGCGCGCCTGAGTGCTGACGCGGATGCCGCCGCTTCAGAATACGCCGATATTTGGGAAAACATGGACGAGGAAGCGAAATCGCTTGTCAGCAAAGAGGATGACGAAACGGCATATGATACGAAGAAGTTTAAGGCTGTGATTAAGAGTGGTCAACTGGACGCGGATTCTGTGAAAGCGCTTGGGGATATGCAGGACGCGATCGCAAGGGAAAAGGCTATCCGTAAAAATGTGAAAGCGCTGGCCGCGGAGTTGGAAGACAAGGCAAAAGCAAAAGTTGAGACGCTGACAGAAGATGACGTAAGAAATCTTCTTGAAAGAAAGTGGATTGGTCCTGTTGTGCAGGGTATCAACAACGCGGGGAAGGCTGTTCTTGATCAGTTTGTTGCTGATTTTAATAACCTGAAGAAGAAGTATTCAGATCCGCTCTCAGACCTGTCTTCCCGGATTGAGGAAACGAACGCCAGCCTGAAAGAGAGTCTGAAAGATCTTACCGGCAGTGATACGGATATGGAAGCGGTCATGATGCTGATGGAGGAACTGTGATGGATAAGAACAGTAATGTTCCTGAGATCAGGTTCAAAGGGTTTGATGCAGAGTGGAAACAAAGGAAGTTGGGAGATTTATATACAGAGAGAAACGAATGTGGCAATGATTCACTTCAGTTTCTATCTGTAACAATTCATTCTGGGGTCTCAGATGGTGAGTTGGATTCTGATCAGAATGGGAAAAATGTACGTCGAAGTGAGGACAAATCGATGTACAAGCATGTTTATTCCGGAGACTTGGTTTTCAATATGATGCGTGCTTGGCAAGGCGCAATTGGAGTCGCCCGAAGCGAAGGAATGATAAGCCCTGCTTACATTTCGGCAATTCCGAATGCTGAGGTTTATCCGCCATTCATGAATTATCTTATGAGACGAAAAGAATCCATAAATCAGATTAACACGCTTTCCTATGGCCTCACTGATTTTCGAAAGAGATTATACTGGGATTCCTTTGTCAAGGTTTCCTGCCAATTGCCCATTGTATCGGAACAGAAACAGATTACTGACCTTTTTGAGCAACTCGATAACCTTATCGCCTTTCAAAAGCGAAAGGTTGAACGCTTGAAGAACGCCAAAAAGGCAATGCTCACTAAACTGTTCCCAAAAGAAGGCGAACGTGTGCCGGAGGTGAGGTTCAAAGGGTTTACTGGCAATTGGGAACAGAGGAAGTTAGGGGATTGTTTTGAAGAAAGAACCGAAAGACGTCAGAGTGAAACGGATGAACTTCTTTCGGTGACGATGTCGGACGGTGTGGTCAGACAGTCTCATTCTGATCGAAAAAACATCGCATCTGCTGACACATCGAATTACAAAATGGTATATGAGGGTGACTTGGCTTATAACTCTATGAGAATGTGGCAGGGTGCAGAGGGTGCCTCAGAGTATTATGGGATTGTCAGTCCTGCATATACAGTAGTAAAGCCTTTTGCTGAAATCAAAAGCGAATTCTTTGCACGTTTGTTTAAGCGTGATGATATTTTGAGGATATTTAGAGGCTACTCTCAGGGTTTGACTTCGGATACTTGGAACTTAAAGTTTCCTGCTTTTTCTAAAATAAATGTGTTCGTACCGACTGTAGATGAGCAGATAGCTATCATGAGTATGTTTAAATCTATCGACACTCTAATCACCCTTCATCAGCGTAAGGTTGAAAAACTGATTGACTGTAAGAAAGCGTTTCTTAACAAGATGTTTGGAGGTGAGTCATAATGCCGATGCCATATACAGGGAAACATGGTGAACTGAACTTCGAAGAAGATGTTGTATCCCTCCTTACAACGGAAGGATTTTAAAGCAAGTCTACAGGAACTTACCGGTACTGATACTGACATAGCAGCTATCAAGATGCTGATGGAGAAACTGTGATGACAAAGGACAGAAATACTCCGGAAATTAGATTTAAAGGTTTTACTGGCGATTGGGAACAGCGTAAGTTATGTGAAGTTGCAGATTTCAATCCAAAAGCTGATCTTCCAGAGACCTTTGAGTATGTTGACTTGGAATCCGTTGTTGGAACGCAAATGATATCTCATAGAACAGAGACAAGGGATGCAGCACCATCAAGGGCGCAAAGATTGGCACAGATGGGTGATGTATTCTTCCAGACTGTGAGGCCATATCAAAGAAACAACTATTTGTTTGCAAAGCCTGATAATAACTACGTTTTTTCTACTGGCTATGCACAGATGAGACCTATGATAGATGCAGAGTTCCTTATGTGTTTTCTGCAGACAGATAGTTTTGTGAAGGTGGTTATGGATAATTGCACAGGTACAAGTTATCCTGCAATAAACTCAAATGACCTTTCAAATTTGGAGATTTCTCTGCCAGTTTCAGAAGATGAGCAAAGAGAGATTGGTAGTTTTATTACCCACATCGATAACCTTATCACCCTTCATCATTGTAAGGTTGAACGCCTAAAGAATCTCAAAAAATCAATGCTTTATAAAATGTTCCCGAAAGAAGGCGAGAGGGTACCGGAAGTAAGATTCAAAGGTTTTACTGGCGATTGGGAACAGCGTAAGTTTGGAGACGTATTTGAAGAGTACTCTGAAAAGAATCATGAGGACCTTCCACCTCTTACAATTGTGCAAGGTTCAGGTACTATCCCTAGAGAGGAGTCTGGCCGAGATATTAAGTACGATAAATCCAGCCTTAACAACTATAAGTTAGTTAATCCAGGAGATTTTATTCTTCACCTTCGCTCTTTTGAAGGTGGCTTAGAAGTGGCGAATTCTCAAGGAATCGTGAGCCCTGCTTATCACATTTTTCGTGGGATAAGAACGGATTCGCGTTTCTATTATCCGTTTTTCAGATCGCATGATTTCATCAATATTTTGCTGAAACCTCATGTATATGGAATACGAGATGGGAAGAGTATTGACGTTGAAGGAATGAAAAGCATCAAGATTCCTTATCCTGACTTTGATGAACAGAAGAGAATCGGAGACTTTTTTGACCATCTCGACAATGCTATCACCCTTCATCAGCGTAAGTATGAGAAACTGGTTGATTGTAAAAAAGCGTTTCTTCATAAGATGTTTGGAGGTGAAACATAATGCCGATGCCATATACAGGGAAACATGGTGAACTGAACTTCGAAGAAGATGTTGTATCCCTCCTTACAACGGCCGGATGGGAGAAGGAGATCCTAAAGAATAAGACTGTGCCGGAACTAATAGAAAACTGGCGTGAAATTATATTTGAACGCAACAGGAAAACGCTCAATGATATCCCGCTGTCTTCTGATGAGATGGACCGGGTTCTTGATGTAGTTAAACTGCAGGCAAACACACCGGTAAAAGCGAACCATTTTATTAACGGCCGGCCGATCGGGATCCTGCGTGACATCAATTCTCCGGATACGCAGCATGCGGGCCGCGAAGTCTATCTTGACATGTTTGCGGCGGCGGAAATCGCCGGCGGAAGTTCAAGGTATCAGATTGCCGAGCAGACATACTTCAGCACAGATCCGCAGTTCAATGCCCGGCGCGGCGATATCACGCTCCTCATAAACGGGATGCCGGTTATTCATATTGAGCTAAAAGCTTCCGGAATAGACGTTTCTGAGGCAACCAATCAAATTACCAAGTATTTCAACGAAGGCGTATTTACAGGGTTTATGAGTCTTGTGCAGGTGTTCTGGGCAATGACGCCGGAGGACGCGGTGTTTTTCGCAAACGCCGGAGCAGCTTCTGCCTTTAATTCCGCTTTCTTCTTCAGATGGGGAGACCAGGACAATAACATTGTCAAAGACTGGAAGGGGCTTATTACAGGAGAGTACCACATCCTTTCTATCCCGGAAGCTCACAAACTGATAGGTTATTACACCGTTGCCGATACGGCAAAGGATGTCCTGAAAGTATGCAGGAGCTATCAATACGCCGCGATCCGGGCCATTGTAGGAAGAACAGCCAAACAGAAATGGGGGGATCACGACCAGCTTGGCGGCTATATATGGTGTACAACCGGTGGTGGGAAGACCATGACCAGCTTTAAAGCCGGCCAGCTTATTGCAGATATGAACCTTGCCGACAAAGTGGTGTTCGTAGTTGACAGGAAGGTCCTGGATGCCCAGTCTACCAGTGAATACAACAGCTTTCAAAGGGAAGGCGAATCAGTATGTGAGACCAACAGCGCAAAAGATCTTTTCAGAAAACTTGAAAGCAGCAAGCTTTCCGAAAAACTGATTGTAACATCCATCCAGAAGATCTCGCGCATTAACGACGACGTGGAAAAAATCCGTGCTGCAGAGATGGAAATAATTAAGAACAAAAGGATTGTTTTCATCATAGATGAAGCGCACAGAAGCCAGTTCGGCCTCATGCACCAGAGGGTAAAAAGCACATTCTGCAACGCACTGTTTTTCGGTTTCACAGGAACGCCTATCTTTGCGGAAAACATGAAGCCGGGGGAGCAGACAACAGAAACGGTCTTCGGTTCCTGTCTCGCGGTTTACTCCCTTGCAACTGGCATCCGGGACGGGAACGTCCTTGGCTTCTGGCCGGAAGCTATCAAAACCTATGATGACAAAGAACTGAAAGAAGCGGTCGCTCTTGCGGAGTGCCGCGCGAAAAGCAAAGACGATATTGAGGTCGGATCAGACAACTGGAAACTGTACAGGCGCCTGACTGAGCGCACCCCGATGGCATCCGTCCTTGATGACAAAGGGCAGATTGCAAAGGATAAGAACGGAAATTATCTTAAGGGGATTGAGGATTATCTTCCCGGAAGACAGTATGACAACGACGGTCACCGCAGACGTGTTGTCGAAAGCATCCTGAACAATCTGAAGACGATCGCCCATGGCGAATTTGGAACGCTGTTTCACGGGCTGCTTGCAACGGAATCCATTCCGGAAGCATATGAATACTGGAAACTATTCAAGAGCATGGCACCGGAGCTGAACGTAACTGCGCTGTTTGACCCGAATATAAACGCCAACTCCACATCGGTATTCAACAAGGAAAAAGCCCTGTCTGATATCGTAGAAGATTATAACAGGATGTTCGGCACAAAGTACAACCGTGATACGGATCCAAAGTATTCATCTTTCAAGAAAGACCTGACGGACCGCCTGTCGCACAAGGGTTCATATAAACACATCGGCAACAATCATGCCGCAGTGCTTGATATCGTCATCGTCGTTGACCAGCTTCTGACAGGGTTTGACTCACAGTGGCTGAACGTGCTCTACCTTGACAAGGTCATGGACACAGACAATATCATCCAGGCGATCTCCAGGACAAATCGTGTCTTCAACAATATAGAGAAGCCGTGGGGCATGGTGAAGTTCTACCGCAAGCCATATACGATGGAGCGTAACCTTAAAGAAGCCCTGAAGCTGTACTGCCAGGGAGATTTCATAGGAGTCGAAGTAGGAAACATAGAGGAAAACATAAAAGCTCTGAATAAGACCTATGACAGAATATGCGAAATATTCTCTCATGACAAAATTAAGAACTTTGAATGTCTCCCAAAATCAGACGAAGACAGGCAGATGTTCAGGAAAGAGTTCTACATTCTGAAAACAAAGCTTCGCGCTGCGATCCTCCAGGGATTCAAATGGAGAAACGAACATGGCAAGAAAGTAAAATTCGACGAACCAACATACCGGATTCTCACGATGAGGTATAAAGATCTTCCATCAAACGGAGGAGGCGGCGGGGGGCTCCCAAAGCCCGGCTATGTGCTTGACACAAATCTCTCCACAATGGAGATGGATAAGATTGACGCAGCATACCTTGAGGCGCAGTTCAGGATCGTAACAATGAAGGACATTGTCAACATTGAAAAGGATGCCAAAAAGATGGCGGCCATCCACGACATTGAATCGCACCTCGGCGTTCTTTCCGAGATCCAGCAAAAATATGCCCGCCGGATACTTGACGACATAAAAAGAGGAATATTGGAAATTGTAGAAGGTAAGACATTCCTTCAATACATTCATGAGTATCAGGAAAGAACGATCCGGGCAAACATCAGCAAATTGTCGGAAAGAATCGGCATCAATAAGGAAGAACTGTTCGCCTTATATGTTGCAACCGGCCGGAAAGAGGTGGACTCATTGTGGCTTGAAAAAGTTGAAGCTACAACCGACCCGGAGAAAATGAAAGCGTACTACAATACATCCATTTTCAAAGCACGCATAAAGCTGCACCAGGACTTGAAAGAATATATAGAAAGCCGGAAAGCCGATGATCTTGAGGAGGAGAACTGATATGCCAAGAGAAAAGAGAGCTACAAAAATCCTGAACATAAAGCTTATAAAGGAAACAAATGACCAGCTGGAAAAGTTCTGCGATGAAACAGGCATGACAAAGACGACAGCCGTAGAAAAAATTCTCCGTCACTACTTCGAGGAGTATTTCCAGCGTTCAAAGGATGAAAGAACGCTGTTTTCATAACCCGTGCCAACCGCAAAACGATTGATGCAGACAGGAGGAACGGATGGCGGAAGATACAATTAAAACCTCCAGGAAGCAGCTGAACATCAAATCAGCTGCTTCCTGGAGCGGGATTAAAAAGTTCTTAAAGAAGCGATTTATTATTGACCGATCCAAAAAGCTGGTATACGCTATTGAGAAAGTCACCGGCAGAATAATATCAGGAAAAGACTCTGATGAAGTGCTGCAGGCATTCGGCGGCACGCTGGATTGAATCGAATTATTTAAGCGCAACTGACATATGCGGTATGAGAGTAAGGCAAGAAACGACATTTATAAGGAGACGACATAATGTGTGAATGGAGTTACTGTCATGAATGCTATGCTCCAGACGGAGCAAAAGTTGGTTTGCCGTATCCAGGACAGGAAGTAATTGTTTCATATACAGACCGTAATGGAACTCTCTATTGCGGGATGGGCGAATATTCTGAAGAGATCAGACTGGTCACAAAAGAAGAATCACAGATCATGCCAGAGGAGGGGATTCAGTTTAAGATAAAATCGTTTGATATTTACGGAAGCGACGAATCAGCTGCGATCCCATACGATGAAGGACATGAATATTATATACAACACGGGAACCAGCATTGTTTTGAATTCATTGGCTATGCATGGAAACCGGTTGGAGACCCAGCGGAAGCAAAGCTCAAAGGGTTCCCAAATTACTGTGTGTGAACAAGTAGGCAGGTATGTTCAATTTGCAAATACAAGGGTATCAGGAGCCCAAGAACCGCATAAATACTGTTATCCTCTCCCTGCGCAAGCAGGGGTCAACCCCCGTCTATACAATGCCAGGGAGTATGGATTTCATCACTTCCCTGCGTGACAGGGGTCAACCCGACGTAACAAACCGGTCAATCAGTAATATACAGTTCTTTCCCTGCGTGACAGGGGTCAACCCACAGCCATGAGGTGGGTGCAAGAGAACGTTCCGTTCTTTCCCTGCGTGACAGGGGTCAACCTAAATATTTGCGTATTAGTTAGTCTACGACATGTTATAGTTCTTTCCCTGCGAGACAGGGGTCAACCTCCGGGACGTGCAGTGATCTTCGATGATCACTGATTCTTTCCCTGCGTGACAGGGGTCAACCTATAAATGAAAGTGACCAATCTGCGGAGCGTTCATAGTTCTTTCCATGCCCGTCAGGGTACAGAAAATACCCAGCGGCAAACTGCCGCTGGTATAAAAAAGAAAATATTAGCCCCAAAAAACAAAAAACAGCAGCGCTTTGCTTCTTTTGCTACGTGCTTCTTCTGATCCAATGCTAAAAACACAAAACCACATATTGTATATGCGATCACGCAGACAGACTGTGAACAAAAAATGAAAAAAAGCCTTCCCTATATTGCAAAAAATATCAACTTATGCTAATTTTTTATTAGGCAAAAGATTCTTTTGTCTAAGGGAGCATCCCGGTCGGATACCCTAAAAATAAAGCAAGCACAAACCGTGCTTGCTTTTTTACGTACACTGGAAAAGGCCCTACCGGATGGTGACCATACCATATTTATTGGAAAGGGAAGCCCGCTCCATCAAGATCCCCTTCTCAGACCAGACGTAGAAGATCCTATAGACATATTCCCGGTCCAGAAGGTCGTACTGCGAAAGCAGGATCTCTTCTTTATCAGATCTAAAAAGATAGAGCGCGCGGTAGAGGAAGGCTGCCAGCTCCGCGCTTTTCAAAAGGTGCGAAGCCTTCTCATCCCGGACAAAGGAATCCTCGATCAGGTCCGAAACGGGGATATTGCCAACGCCGGGAAGCGGGTTGTAGACCCGGATCCTGCGGGAAACGGCACGGATGTCTTTTTCAATCTCCTGGTTACAGACAACCACAAAGCGGTATTCCCCATGGAAGTCAGAATCGCGCCCGATCCTATGCATCAGAACCGGGAAAGCCCTTTTGCGGAGGCTCTCGACAGAATCGCCGCCCTCTTTTGAGACAACGCCAACGACGGTGATCGGAAGGGACGGAAGAAACTGCGCACAGGAAGAAAGGACCATCCTCCCAAAGCGCGGCGCCTCGCCGTCGTTTATGCTCCGGGCAAGGTCTGGGATCCGGAGCTCATCGCCAGGGGAAATGGAAAAATCCCTTTTCAGGCCCATGCGGAACTGTTTGGAGGCCGCATAGACCTTTGGCCATTGTTCATCGTCCACCAGCACCGCGCTCATGGCATAGGGGGAAAGGTCCGCCGATTCGGAAAGGTATGCAAGTTTCATGTCTGGTCTCCCGAAAGATCCCTCTGAAGAAGGACAACCGTCGCGACCAATATCCCCGGGTCCAGGTTTTTCAAAACAAAGCTGCCGGAGACGTCTTTGGAAAACTGAAACCCATACATGGATTTACAAAAGCGGTACACGCCGGGCAAACCGTCCTTTCGCAGCGCAACGACAAAGCATCCGTCCGACGGCGCTTCCCCGGTTGCAGCCACCAAAAGGTCCCCTTTCTGGATATGCGGAAACATGGAATCATCCGGCATCCGGAAGGCAAACACGAACCCCTTCCCTTTGCCCAGAAGGCGCACGTTCACGTACCCGGACGGGAGAGCGGTCTGCGCGGTCTTTTCGCTGACTGGGATCCGTGCCAGAACCGGCACACTTTGTACGTCCCTGCCCTTTTGGGAGAGGGCAGAGGACGAAATCTTAAAATCATAAAGGAAATTCGGATCCACGTTAAAGCAGTCCGCGATCTTCTGGATCGTAGCCAGGCGCGGCTGGCGCTGGCCGCACTCAATGCGGTTCACGGCGCTGACGGACATCCCGATTTTGTCTGCCAGCTGTTCCTGCGTGAGGCCGTGTGCCTTCCGAAGCGCGAGGATCTTATTGCCAAGGGCAAGAAGGGCCGGATCCGTTATCTTCTGCGACATACTCAAACCTCCTTCCCGAACACCCTCTCCAGGGAAACGGCAACGCCGACGATATTGATCCCGTTCTTTTTCAGACGTCTTTTCGGGATCACGACCGGATCAAGCCTGCTTTGCGTGGGGAGGGAAAGCTTCACGAACTCCCCCTCATCATGGAAGAAATAGAACTTCGCATCGGAAGCATCCGTAAAAGCGAGGACGATGTCCCCCTCAGACGGGGCAAGCTCCGCGCTGACAATAACAGTATCGTTTTCCTGAAGGTACGGGAAGAGATTCATGTCACCAACGCGGATGGCGAAGGCGTCCTTCCCGATGTCTTTCTTCTTTGCAATGACCGAACCGGAAAACGCAGAGACCGCCTTTGGAGGGGTCCCGAAGGGGAGCCGATCGAGGACGCTGACGAGGACATAATCATCCTCTGCGTCCTTCACGACGTAAGAGTCATCATACCCCATGAGGTATTTGGGGTCCACATTATAAAACCGTGCAAGAATCCTGGTTGTTTCGAAGGGAGGGGTTGCGGTTCCTTTTTCATAGGTGGCAAGCGCCTGAACGGTCAGGCCCGTCTCATCGGACAGTGCCTTCCTCGTAATCCCCCTGAGCGAACGAAGTTCCTGAAGTTTCTGAGCCAAATCCGTCATGCAAAACCTCCTTTTAGAAATCAGGCCGAAGAGGCTTCTGCCCGGGAAGGACATGATAAAAATATGGAGAACACAGAAAACAGAAATACACATGCCGCATCCCGCGGTACTATCTTAACCCGAAAAGAAAAAAAAGAAAACAAAGCATGTTACAAAGTGCAACATTTTATTAAAAACGTGTTTGACATAAAACAACATATGTGATAAATATATTTATAGCAAACACGTTTTGTGTAAACAACAAGAAAGGATGGCTTATAACATGCCGGAAGAAAGAGCTGGACTGTTAAGCGAAGACACCTACGGAATCAAGATGCGCAAGCTCAGGCTGAATCTCGGGCTTCGCATTCAGGATGCGGCGGACGCGACAGGAGTAAACCGGACAACATACAACCTGTATGAACTCGGAGAGCGCCGCCCCTGCGATAAAGTAAAGCAAAAGATCTGCGAACTGTACAACGTACCGATTACGACACTTTTTTACTAACCCCAAAAGGACAACAAACAACAGGAATAAAACAGCATAAAAACTATAAACAATAAATCTTAAGGCAAAATTATTAAACCGCTCAGAACAAGACTGTTGACGGACCGGGATGCATTTTTGCGAGAGCGAAGAAAAAGGGGGTATCTATTGTTATGAGTGGCACTTCTATCACCTTCTCCTGCGAGAAAGGCGGGAACGCAAAGTCCATGTGCACGTTCCAGATCGCGGGGGAATTGTCAAAGGACAGCAAAGTCCTTGTCATCGACCTCGATTCCCAGAAAGCGAACGTCTCCAATTACTTCGGGCTTACCGTCACGCCGGCAACAGCCACGATCTGTGACTATTACCGGAAGGACACGCCTGCCAAAGACCTGATTGTCCACATCCCGATGGACGGGTTCTCAAACGGGATCGACCTGATCCCGGCGAACCAGGATCTTGCGTGGATTGACGCAAACTACAAGCCCCTGAAGATGAAGAAGCTGATCCGGGAGATGAAATCCGTCTACGACTACATCCTTCTTGACGCCGGGCCGAAAGGGGACTGGAACCAGGTGCTTGCCCTGTCGGGGGCAGACTGGTGCATCATCCCCCTTTTAATGGATCAGGCATCGATCACGGGCGCGGAGGCAATGAAGGATTCGGTGGAAGAGATGCAGAGCGGCGTAAACCGTTCGCTGAAAGTCATGGGTTTTCTCTTCAACCGCTACGAAAACAGGACGCGGCTTTCCAGGAGCGTAATTGAAAGTGCGAAGGAACTTGCGAAAGAATGGGGAACAAGTTCCGCGCAAAAGGCTGTAGAGCTGATGGAGGAGGAGCTTGGCAGGGATTTAAGCCGGGAGGAAAAGGAAGCCATCGCGCAAAGGAGTGTCATCCCGATCTTCGACACGACGATCCGCACAGCGACGGCACTGGGACGGTCATTACAGAGCCACAAATGCATCGGCCAGTACGAACCCAAAAGCGCCGCCGCGAACGACTTCAAGAACCTTGCAGACGAGATCCGGGCAAGAATTGAAGGAAGAAAGGCGGTGTGACGATGGGAAAATTCCACTTTACAAAGGACGACCTCAGAGAAAACGCAAGGGATGACTACAAGGCACTTTACATCCGCCGCTCAGACATCCGCAAGAACGAAAAGAACGGATACTCGATTGACGACGATTCCATCGCAAATCTTGCGACGAGCATCGAGATGGGCGGGCTCCAGAACCCCCTGATCGTATGCAGAAAGCCGGAAGGCGGAACGCAATACCTTCTTCTTTCCGGGGAGAGGCGCCTGACCGCGATCGACTACCTGATGAAAAAAGGCGCCTGGCTCGACCAGGACGGCATTGAAACGGACGAGATCCCGTGCCGGGTCACAGACTTTGACACGATCAACCTCCCCTTAAGCGAGGAGAACAAGATGGACTTCTCCATCGTCCTCACGAACGCCTTCAACCGCGTCCTGACGGATGGGGACCGGATCTTCCAGACGCGGGCGATAAAACAGGTTCTGGACGAGCTGAGGGAAAACGGCGTGACGAAGTACGACTTCGGACTCGGAGAGACGCAGATCGTCGGGAAGAACGCCGGCACGGCGCGGATCGACCGCCAGATCATCGCACAGCTGAACCAGCAGTCCGGATCCCAGCAGAGCCTGTTCGAGTTCGTGGACGCACACGGGGTCAGGTCGCTGCTCGACCTTTTGGAAAGCGACGAGATCACGATTGCCGTAGCGAACGAGATCGCGCACCTTCCATCAGAGGAACAGGAAGCCTTCCTTGCGGACATGATCGGGGAAGAGAAGATCACGCGGCAGATGGTGAAGGAATGGAGTGCGAAAGCAAAAACACCTGACGCGGAAGACAGACCTGAGCCGGAGAGAGAGGATGACTGGGAGGAAGTCACGCAAAACACCGAAGAAGAGAGCGCCAAGGAAATCATAAAAGAAGAAAAAAAGACCTGCCCCTACACAAGGCAGGACGTGGAAGTGGAGTTTATGAAAGCTTCGAGGCGTCTTGAAAAAGCAAAAAACGGCGATCCGAAAAAGGTCGCCACGGCGCAGATCCTCAAGGATGCGCTTGGGATGCTGCTGGACAGCATCTGAATCAGGAGAGAAACCAAAAGGAGGGCTCACGCCGCAGGGTCTCTTTAAAGAGGCCGGACGGGCCCGTCAATCCCATAACCGGATAGCCACAGTCCCACAACCCCATAACAGGACCATAAAAATAAAGAAGGCACAGGCCGAAAGGCCGGAGGGAAACAAATAAATGGCATATCCAATTTTCCGCGACGAAGCGGACCTGAAGAACTTCCTGCAGGAGATGAGCAGGAACGAAGAGATCTACCAAATGCAGAAAAACGAGCTGTATTACGAGAAGGAGACCCTTGACGAAGCGATCGCAAGGAACGCTTTGTCAATGCCCCCGATCCGTGAAATTGCGGGAAAGCACGGCCGCAACCCCGACCCGGATCCGGTATACCACCTGATCGAGAGGAGCCAGAGGGACATCGACAAGCAGCTCAACGAAATCTACGCAAGGGCAAGCTGGCTGAAGGAGCGCACCGACCACATCAAGTTCGTACGGTTCTGCATCCAGCAGCTTCCAACGCACGAGATCTCTTTGATCGTACTCATTTACATCGACCACTGGTCAATGGAGAAATATGGGGATAAGTTCGCCATGGCCAAGAGCACGGTCTTCCACCGCAGCGGCCCTGCGCTCACGCACCTTCTGGAGATCTACGACAACGAGAACCAGGAGATTGCGGACAGGGAGGCAGCCCAGCGAAGGAAAAACCGCGAGAAGCTGAGAAGGAAAAAGGCGATAGCCGAAGGAAAAACCGCCGAGGCAGATAACGGAAAGAAAAAGGAAAAAGGCCCGGCCGTCACGATCAACGACATCCCGCTGGACAAGGTCGTAAAAACCGGCATGTACAAGGACTACGGCAAAGAGGACGCCGAAGAAAAAGAAACATAAACCAACGACACACAGGAACAAAAAACGAAACAGGACATTCCGCAAAGCGGAGACAGCTATCACTACGAGGGGGTAGTTTATGTCACGAGATGACAATGTCCGAAGCCAAAGCCACTTTCTGGAACTGAATCCGCTCACGCCGACGGGGGCATCGAAGTTCTTCTTCCTCCCCCTGGCGAAATACATTGTAAACGCTGCCATCGGGAATCCGTTTTACGAGCTGAGTGCAAACGAAATGCTCCTATATGCGCATCTTTACAATCTTTCAGACCAAACAAGAAGGAAACAGGGCAACAGCTTTCTGGACGAAAAGGGAAGGGTATACATCCTGCCGGACACATACGAAATGTCGAGTTTTTTAAGAAGCTCTGGCAAGACGGTTCTGCGCACACTGAAAATGCTGCAGGCCCACGAAATGATTGACGTGGAGCTTGACCGATATACCAGAAGACGGATCATATATGTAAAGGAATCGTTTCCGGAAGACGAAAACGAGGAGAGGATCATCCCGAATTCCCCGCAGGATCTGCCTTACATGCAGGGCAGGGCACCCTCCATGAGGGGATTTTATAAGATCCCATTAACCCTTTGCGGCCGGAGGGGCGAGAGAAAAAACGTCTACTCCAAAACCATGACCCCCGAAACGATCCTCATATACAGCATCCTGCTTGACACGGCGCTGTCCGCGCTGAGCGCGGACGCGTACATCGAATCGGAAACGCAGCCTTTCGTATATGTCAGGTACGGATACGAAGCGCTGGCAAAGCGCCTTCACATCGCAAAAGCGGGCAAAAACGAGCGGATTGTATATTCCCACAGCACGCTGAGCAATTACATCCGCATCCTGGAGGGGGACGGCACATGGTCCGGGCTGATCCGGCACACCCGGAACACAAACGAGTCGCCCGGTCTCGGGAACCTGAGGGGATACAGCAACTACACGATCCGCGATTACTCCGTGACCGGCCTTGAAGAAGGATTTTTCTTAGAATCGGAAGAATCTTACCTGAAGAGGATGGAAACAGAAGCCGTGAAAGCAAACATGGAAGCGGACAAACTCATCCGCCACGGAAGGTTTGGCTACGGCATGGAGACAGCCGGAATGGACGAAAAAGAAAGGCCGAGCATTGTCGTAACCGGTGAGGAAGAGACAAGCCAGGAGCCGTTAAAAAAGCCCATTTCTTCCGAAGAGGACAAAACTGGACATCGAGATGGACAAAATTGGACATCGAAGGGGACAAAATCGGACATCGGGGCAAACGGACAAAATTGGACATCGAAGGGGACAAAATTGGACATCGAAGGGGACAAAATCGGACATCGATACGGACAAAACCGGACACCGAAGGGGACAAAATTGGACAGTAATAATAAAGATAACTTAGAGAAAGATAATGTTAAGAAAGACACTGTGTATATATCCTCTTCTTCTCAAGAAAGCCCTGAGATCCTGACAATCAACCCGCAGGACATCGAGATCCTGGATCCGGAAGAAGAAGAAAACACAATCACACTCCATCGCTTGGACCCGGATGCGCCGGGGGCGCGGGAGGCCCTTGAGAACTACCACAGGAACAAGCAGATGCGCTGTCCGTTTGACGAATTCTGGCGGTTCAACAAGAACAAAGGCTGGATGGTGAACGGTGAGAGGGTAAAGGACGTTGTCGCGCTGCTTTCCGGATACGAAAACCGCTACGTGAAGGAGCACCCGATGGGAGAGATCCTGATACAGGACGGATTTATCCTTCCGGAAGGGGCTGATGACATGGATCGAAAGCGGATGCGCCTTTACGAATCCGTCACGGCAAACTGCATTTACTGAAATACAGCAGGAAGGAGAACAGGCAATGAACCAGGCTGATTTTGTAGATTTCTTTCTCCAGATGCAGGCGGACTTCGACCTGCCGGACGAAAAGATCTGCAACACCTATTTCCAGACCGGCTGGCAGAATGCCCTTTTGCCGTACGAAAAGATGGACTGCATGAGAGCGCTCCAGGAATACGCGGAATCGCCATTCGGCCTGAACCCGCCGCGCATTGCGAAGATCCTTGAAATCATCCGGCGCAACACCGGCGGGGATGACGCTGGAAAGGTAAGCGCCGGCGGCGCATGGCAGAAGATCATCGACACCTGCCAAAATGGCGTGTTATGGGCGGGGGACGAGAAGAAGCAACAGATCCTTTCGTCCATCGACGAAAAAAGCCTTCAGGCGCTCGAAACGATGTCGGGGTTAAGCGGCAAAAGCAGCGAAGAGGAAAAGGCAAGAGGCGCCTTCTCATCTCTTGTAAGGATCGCCTCGACGGATCTTTCCTCGATCGGGCAGATCAGGGAAGAGTTCACCAATACATTCAACAGGATTGAGGACATTTCCAGGAGCCGCTACGCAAAAAGGCTGGAAGGGCAAAAGAAACAGCCCCTTCCCCTTCCGGGAAAAACGCCCGAAGCAGAAAAGGAAACAAAACAGGCGCAGCCGCCGCGGCCAAACGCGCAGGTCCCGAAATACATCATAGATATCATCGCCTCGCGCAAAAAACAATACAGGAGCGAAAACAGGGAACCATGAAAATACTGAGGAATTTATGCCTCCTTTTATCGGTCGTCCTGATCGGTGCCGGATCCGGAATGGCATATGACGTATACATGGGATACAAGAAAGGCCAGGACGAATACAGAGACCTTGATGAAGACGTCGTTTCAGAAGAAGACGGCCTCTACACATCAACCGGGACAGGGTATGCAAAGGAGACGGAGGATGCGACAACCGACCTCACGGGACAGACAAAAACCACGTCCAAGATAAAGACGGTCGAGCTGCACCTGCCAAAGGACGCCCCAAAGCACAAGAGGATCAACTGGAAGTCCTTAAAGCACAAGAACGAGGACTGCATCGCATGGCTGCAGCTTCCGTGCATTGACATTTCCTACCCGGTGATGCAGACAGAGGACAACGATTTTTACCTCCACCGCGACATGAACAAGGAAGACCTGTTTGCGGGATCTTTGTTCGCGGACTACCACAACAACAAAAACTTCAAGGACTTCAACACGATCATCTACGGCCACAACATGCGGGACGGGACGATGTTCGGTAAGGTCAAGGACATGAACGACCAGTCCGTGATCGACAAATGCCCGTATTTCTGGATCTACACGCCGGACACGGACATCCTGTGCCACATCTTTTCCTGGCACATAGCCGGAACGTCCAGTTCCACGTACACCGTACAGTTCAAGGACGCGCAGTCGCACCAGAAATGGATCGACGAGATGAAATCCGCCTCCGAGATCAAAACGAGCGCCGAGGTGGAGGAAACCGACCGCGTCGTCACGCTGTCCACCTGTTATTCGGACACCGGCCACCGGAGAGTCGTACACGGGGTCCAGGAATACGTTCTGAAGGACAAAGCATCCGTGAAATACAAACTGATCTACGACCTGCCCTCCGAGAAGGAGAAAGAGAGCGAGACGGAGACGGAAGAAACGACACCCTGACAGCCACAGAAGAAGGGGAGACCATGGGTTTATACAAGACAAACCAAATCGAGGCAGACAACATCAAAAAGATCCGAACCCAGAACGCACTGAGCCAGGAACAGCTTGCGGAGATTATAAAGGAGGAGCTTTCAAAAAACGGCTCCCATGCCGCAATCAAAAAAAGTACAATCCAGAACTACGAATCCGGGTTGTACAGCATCCCGCTGAGCGTAAGGAAAGCCATCAAGGACAGGTTCCATGTCGAGATCCAGGAAGCCCCGGAGCCTGCGCCCTTAAAGAAGATCTATAAAGACCGTCTCAAAGCGGCGCGGAAAAACCGCGGCATGGACGAGGAAACAGTCTCGCGCCTGTCGATGTGTCCGCAGTACAAGCGGTATGAGACGGGCAAGTACCTCCCGAAGCTGGAGCACCACGTCATGATCTGCCAGGCGCTGAAAACAAGATCTGACTACCTTTTGGGGCTTAAAAACAGCCTGCCGGACGATTCGAAGGATACAGACAACAATGTCCCGCAAGAGGCAGGAGATATAAACCACGACAGGAAAAGGATCCTGAAAACCTTTTCCGAAAACCTGAAAACGACACGGGAAATAAACCGCCTAATCCCAAACAGTGCGGCAAAGATCACAGGCTGCAGGGACTACCCCAAATACGAAAAAGGCGAAAGCCTCCCAAGCCTCGAAACACTTTACAAAATATGCAAAAGCCTCGAAGTATCCTCCGACTACCTGATCGGAACTTTAGAGGACAGGATCAAAGAAAACCAATAACAGGACCTTACAGAGGGCAAATACCATGACAGGACCAAATGAAAGGCAGATGAGCAAAACCGACCCGAAAGACCTCGCGTCCGAGAGAGCGCTGATCGGAGCGGTTTTAATCGATGAGGACATGACGGATAAGCTCACAGGTATCGTCAGTCCGTCCGATTTCCATTCCGCAGTGCTTGGCAAGACCTACGAAGCCATCCTCGAATTGCATGCGGAAGGCACAAAAGTAGACGAAGTCACGCTCATCAGCCGTCTGCGGGAGAAAAACATCCCGGAAGAATCAATAAGCACCGGCATGCTGGCGGAGCTTGTCGCCAGCGTGCCGGTATCCTCAAACGCTCCGGCATACGCAAAGAAGGTACGCGAGAAGGCAAAGCTGAGGGCATTCATCAAGGCAGCGCACGCGATCGAAGACTTATGCTACGCAGACGAAAGGCCGTTTAATGAGATCAGCAGCCTGTGCCAGAGGACGTTTGAAGACGCTTTCACAAACACGTTCCAGGAAGACATCACACCGACCTCCGAAATCATCATCAACGTGCTGGACAAAGTCTCAAAGGACAGCACTCTGAAGCCCGGCGAATACCCGGGCGCGCCCTGCGGGTTTTCGCAGATTGACCGCGCCACATCCGGTTTTTCGCCCGGTGACTTTGTCCTGATCGCAGCAAGGCCGTCGATGGGAAAGACCTCATTTGCCCTGTCGATTGCCAACAACATGGCACAGAATCAGCACCTTCGGGTATGCATTTTCTCCCTGGAGATGCCAAACAGCCAGGTCATGGCAAAGCTTCTGGCCATGGAGGGAATGGTAGAGCTTGCAAAGATCAGGAACCCCTCCGTAAACCCCTTAAAGGATGAGGACTGGAGCAATCTGGTCAAGGCCGCCGACAGGATCAGCAAGGGCCATCCGAAGAGCGGGTCCGAGCAATTCTTTGTCACCCCACATGACTCCAACTACATACTTGACGACACATCCGGCCTTACGGCGGAAATGGTAATGGCAAGAGCGAAGCGTTACAAGAAGGAATTCGGCATCGACGTGATCATCATTGACTACCTGCAACTGATCGCCGAGAGCCGCGCCCACGCAAGGGACGGCAGGCAGGTAGCGGTACAGCATATCAGCCGCATCCTGAAGGAAACGGCCAAGACCATCCAGGTGCCGGTTCTCGCGCTTTCGCAGCTGTCGCGGGCGCCGGAGACGCGGCTGGACCACCACCCGATCCTGCAGGATCTCAGGGATTCCGGATCGATCGAGCAGGACGCGGATGTCGTCATGTTCCTGTACCGCGACGAGTACTACAACCCGGACACGGAAAAGAAGAACATTGTCGAGGTACAGATCAAGAAAAACCGGAACGGCCCGCTGTGCGACACGGAGCTTGTCTGGCTGCCGCAATACACGAAGATGGAAGACAAACCGGGCGCCGACGGCAGGATCCCTTACACGACACGGCAATAAAAAGCCGACCAGACCATTAAAAACGGAAAGACCTATACCAAAGGAGGGGAACACATGATACGATTATCCGAACCTGAAAGGCAGAACGGAGGCCAGATCGAAGACTGGTGCCTTTCGTTCTTCCTCCCGACCACGAACAGGATGCTGCTGAGCGCCGGGATTCTCGCGGAGCAGCTCGGCAGGTACCTGGCAAGAAGCTACAAGGAGGTGATGAGCGCGAACGTCACGAGCCAGTTCCTGGATACGGACGTGACAAACAGTGAAATGGAGAAGATCCCGAAATCAATCGGCGTCTTCCTCGACCTGACCTTCGTTGACATGCCGGGGCAGGAGCTCTCGGTGGAGCTTACCACGAACGACATCAACAAGCTGATCCGCGACCTGAAGGAAAGCGGGAAAAGGCACAGCATGTTCTGGCAGGAGAGTGAACGGGGGACGCTCCCGGAAGAGTACGTGTCGACCGACATGGCGGCTATCCGGCGGATGATTTCGGACGCGATCATCGAATGCCTTGAGAAGATCGCATCTGACGAAGGAACCATGAAACTGTTATACGAGCAGAACTTGAAGAAACTGCGCAAGGCGGACGAGATCACGCATGCTTTCGCGAAAGACCAGATCTTCAGGCTGATCTTTGACGAAAATGGCGGCGGCGCAAGGTCAACACCAATGATCACGAAAGGAAAAGGATGAGCGAGGAAAGCAGGAAAAAACCGGAAGCAATGGACCTTACCAGAATCGTTCAGGAGGCAGCAAAGAACAACGATATTGTAAGAGAGAACCCGGACGAGACGAACCCTTTGTTTCGGGAGAGGGCGAAAGAGTATCTGGAAGCACTGAAAGAAATCACAAAGGAATAAATAAGAAAAGAAAGGAAAAAACCATGAACAAGACAGAGTACATCAAGAAGGAAGAACTGATCAGCCTCGTATCGGAAATGAGCGGAGCGTCAAAGAGCACCTGCGACCTCATCCTCGCGGCATTTTGCGAAGTAACGAAGAACACGATGAAGGAAGGCAAGGGCATCCAGCTTCCGCGGTTCGCCAAGATCTATCCGCTCAAGAAGGAAGCGAGAAAGGGCCGCAACCCGCATACGGGTGAAGAGATCGAGATCCCGGCACAGGTCGTGGCAAAGATGCTCCCGCTCTCCGGTCTCAAGAACGCGCTGAACGGCAAGGAGTAAGCAGAAAAGACCGCATGCGGGGCATAAGGCCCCGCAGGAGGAAATCAAGATGGCCGAAGTGATCAACGTCAAACCGCTGTTTATCCGATTCGCGTCCCAGTCCCGGGACTATTTCGTCTACGAAGTCGCGTCCATCGGCGGCAACAGCCGGAACAAAACCCATTTCATCATGGTTTTCCGCAACATGCCGCAGATGAACGACAACAAGGAGTACACAGCCACCGGGGAATGGGTCACCCACAAAAAGTACGGCACGCAGTTCAGTGCGATCTCCCTTGTGGAAAAAGAGCCCGAAAACGAAGGCGGGATGGTGCGCTATCTTTTGAGCCTGCACATACGCGGGCTTGGAGAAAAGACCGCAGAGAAAATCGTCGGCATGTTCGGGCGCGACACTCTTGACGTCATCGACGAGCATCCGGAGAAGCTGTTTTGTGTGCCGGGCCTGACGCAGAACAAGATCACGGGGATTATATCCTCCTGGCCCAAGGAGCGCAAAATCAGGCCCCTGAGCCTCTACCTTGCGGACCTTGGCGTGAGCACCACGTACGCACAGCCCATCTACGAACGGTACAGGGAAAACTGGCGCGAGGAGATCGAGAAAAACCCATACGACCTGTATTTCCACATCAGCGGGATCGGGTTCAGGCGTGCGGACGACATCGCGCTTCGGATCGGGATCGACCGCATGTCGGACACGCGGATCAGGGGAGCCATCTATTACACGCTGGACATCGCCGTACAGAAGGAAGGCAACTGTTATTTAAGCTTCCGCCAGATGATCGACAATACCAGGAAAATCCTTGACAGCATTGACGAAAACCGCATCATCGTGAACGGCTACGACATGGTAAAGGAAGGCCTTTTATCCTATGAGGACGGCAGGATCTACCTTCCGTGGATGCTGAAAAAAGAAGACGAACTCGCCTCCATCATAAGGTACTTTTCACAGACGGGAAGCTATGAGGAAACCTATACGCAAGAAGACGTAGAAAACATCCTCGAAAGCCTGCAGGCGGCATATCACTGCAGCTATGACGAAACACAGGCACTGGCGGTATATGAGGCATGCAGATGCCCCGTCAGCGTGATCACCGGCGGCCCCGGAACCGGTAAAACGACCGTCACGCGTGGAATCCTTGCGGTGCACAAGAGGATCACGCGCAATCCAAAGATCCTTGCCTGCGCCCCCACGGGAAGAGCTGCGAAGCGTCTGTCCGAGACGCTTGGAATGGAGGCAAAGACCATCCACCGGCTTCTGGAATACAACCCGGAGACGAACCAGTTCAACAAAGGATCCGACGGGGAAAAACTGGAAGGAAGCATGCTGATCATTGACGAGGCAAGCATGGTGGACCTTGAGCTGATGCACGCACTGTTTAGTGCCATTCCGGCGGGGATGAAGGTTGTCATTGTCGGGGACGTGGACCAGCTGTCGTCGATCGGGGCGGGGAACGTGCTCAGGGACATCATCGACTCCGGCGTCCCAAAAATCATCCGCCTTGAAAAGATATACCGCCAGGGCGACGGGAGCGGAATCGTATACGGCGCGAGGGACATCAACAGCGGAAAGGTCCCGGACTTTGAAGCGCTGAGCGACGCAAGCCTCAACTTCTACGAATGCGAGGACGCATATAAGCTAAGCGAAGCGATCTGCCTGAGCGCAGAGATGCACGCAAGGCAGGGGGAACAGTTCCAGGTCCTGACCCCGATGAAGAAGGGCCCCCTCGGGACGCAGTCTCTGAACCGGAAGATCCAGGACATCATAAACCCGGACGGCTACACGGTCGCCATCCGGAACAGCTCGGAAACCACCGTCGAATACAGGTGCAACGACCGTGTCATGCAGACGGTCAACCGGTACAAGAAAGGCGTCTTTAACGGTGACATGGGCATCATCCTGCCGGGAAGCACGAGCAGCAACATCGTCGTAAGATTCCAGGACAAAGACGAAGAAGTTTCTTACATGAAAAACGAGCTGGAAGACCTTGAGCTGGCATACGCGGTCACGATCCACAAATCGCAGGGCTCCGAATTTGATTACGTCATGGTGCCGATCGTACGGTCCCACACGATCCTGCTTATGCGGAACCTGGTCTACACGGCCGTGACAAGGGCGAAGATAAGGTGCGACCTGGTCGGAGAGAGGGAAGCGCTCACCTATGCGGTGAACAACAACCGCGTTGTGAAGAGAAACTCATTTCTGATGCCGAAGCTGAAAGGGTATCAGCGAAAAAGCACCCCAAATGGGACCCAGATGTCCATTTTGAAAATGGAATGCCTGCTTTTGTCCCCCGCCGAAGAGGAGATCCGGGACTACATCCTTGAAGGGCAGCAAGCCTTCCCGGATATCGGAATGTTTTTTAAAAAGTCCCAGGAAAAGGCAGATGGAACAGACCAATAAAGAAACCGGAGGAAAATGATGGGATTAAACGTAGTGATCATACAGGGATACGTAGCGTCGGACCCTTCGTACAAGACCTTTACATCCACGGCTTCTGACGGCACGAGCGAAAAGTACCCAAGCTGCCTTTACAGGCTCGGCGTCACGGCGGGAAGCACAAAAGACGATACGCGGCGGAAAGTGGAATACTTTACGGTACAGGCCACCTATTCCCAGGCCGTCTTCGCAAAAGAAAACCTGAAAAAAGGCTCGGAAGTCACCGTGGAAGGACACCTGAAAAACGTCCCGTGCCAGGACGGCTCAACCGAGACGAGGATCATCGCAAAGCGGCAGCATATTTAACGGAACGAAAAAAGGAACCGGAATATGAAAAAAACAAGCCGTCTTTCGGAAAGACTCGCCGAAAAGATAAAGAAAGAACTGGGCATAAACCTAAATCCGGAAACCTTTACCAGAACCTATGCGGGGCGGCAGCAAAAAGCCGGCGGAGCATGGGTGTGGATGATGAGCGAAGCCTTAGGCCATATGGATGTCGGATCGTGTTATCCCGCATCTGAATGCGTAAAAACGAAGTACACATTGTCGCTTGGGCCATACGGGGAAATATTTCCTGAAGAGAACCAGGCAAAGTGCCGCAGAGAAAAGAAAGGAATGACATGAACACGCCGCAGGACGATGACGAACAGATGAGATACCTCAGAGAGTGGGCAAGAGCAAGGACGCACAAGAGCAGGAGGAAAAGCGCATGGACACAAACGGAAGCGGGATTCAGTTTGAAGAGGCTTGCAACATCGATAAAGCGAAGATCAAGGCAGCTTTGAACAGGAAGATATGGACCGGAGAAAGGTATTCCGGGCAGCGCACCGGGTATGAGCGGCTTACGAAAAAAGAGGCGGACGAAATTGTCCTTCGCGCATACGACGAGGCGGTGCTTACGGCAGTGAACGCGATGCATTGCGCCAGGGCACTTGAGAAGATCCTTTCAGACCGCGGGTGGAAGTACGACGCCAAAGAGTACAGGAAAGCCCTGAACGCCACGCAGCGTCAGAAAAAGTATTACGGGGAAAACGAAAATCAGCCGCTGTTATATCTTGTAAAATAAAACGCAATGAAATATGATTCACAGCACAACCAGGAGCACAACTAGGTAACAGCAAAGACAATGCACAAAAAGACAATACAGATCCGGGAAGGAAACGCCTCTGCCCGGAAACAGGGACAAAAGGAAGCAAAAACATACCAAACGGGCAGATACAACATCAGAAAACATATCTCCATGTTTTAAAAATGGAAGCATAAAGCGGCAAAGCACCGATCAAAGAAAACACAAATCAAGAAGTACCTGCCTTACCGCCAGACAGAAAAACATACCGCATAGAAAGCTTCCTTGAAAACATCCATTTGGCAGACATGCAAAGCATCCTCCAAAGCAATGACTACACGGGTGAAAACAAAAAACTATATAAATAGAAAGAAAGCCCGAAACACCCATGATGTTGAGAACCATAGAACAGACGTAAAGAAAAGATAATGTGGAGGAAAAATGGTTAAGGTAATTCTCGAAGGAAACAGGCGCGAAGTTTATGCAATGGGGTTTGACCTTATGGATGCGCGAAACAGGAAAGGGGAGCTCCTTTTTACTGACATCACGGAGACAGAGGAAAGTACATTCCAGGAGGAGGATCCACTGGACTGTAAAGGGGCGCTTGTATTCAGCACAGAGAAATACAAAAAATAAGAGATACCCATTGTAAAAGTACGAGAAAGAGCACCTTGATAAATGAATCAACCTGACAGAAATTCCGTGCCGAAAATGGCACGGATATTTTTTGTCCTCATTTTCAGATAAAGAAGGCTGGAAACATGCAAAAACAAAAAAGCACTTTGGCTGGATCTATTCCTGCGCGCCGCAGCGCCGGAAGCATTTTAAGCTATGCGGCATGGGGATTGTGCATCCGGCAGTGCATTTTGCTGCCTTCTTTCACGATAGATCCGGCATGGAAGATGGATCAGGCAAAATAACGCCGGTAAATCTACCTGCCATTAAGAGCGCAGAAAATTCCTCAGAAAAACAGGACATATCGAATAGCATCACCCAAACCAATATCCTTTGTGATGAGTGAAAGCTGATCAAAGGAGGATGGGAAGGTGCTCAACATGTCCCAAGCAAATCATATCAAAGATTCAGGGGGAAAGGGATACCAAATATCGGGAATTGCCAGAAAAACCGGCAGAAACCGAAGACGGCAAAAAAACACATCGAAAAGGATGACATATCACCAAAGCCACAGGCTGATAAGGAAAGCCCATCAATTCACAATCCGCATAAGCCGACTAACAGGAGAACATGAAACCAGCACCAAAAAGACAACATAAAGCACATAATAAATGTTGACGCAACAAGATAAGAGATATATAATACAAACGACAACAAAAACACAATAATAAATAGTAGAAAATTAAAAAGAAACACAAGCACAGTAACAAAAGCTGAATCACGAAAAAACATATAACCAACGACAAACAGCCGCAAAAAGCATCTGCCATGAGCATGATAAAAATCATGACAAGAATACCAGATCCATCAGATGCCGCGGCAGGACAAAAGCATACTGGAAGAGAAAAAGAAATTCAACAAAATTCCGGAACCAAAAAGACGTACAGAGCATAAGCAAGGAAAGGAGAGAAAAATGGAAGCAACCGCATATTCCATGTGGGACGAGCCGTGGATCTGTGCAACAGACACGACCGGAAGCCCGCGCCGGTACGGGATCAGTGGCATTATGGAAAACTCAGGAGACATGATTGCTCTGACAAACTGCAACCGGATTATGGATCTTGCCATCCTGAGGAAATGTCTTTTGCCACTGGCGGCAGCCATCAAGAGCAGGTACCTGCCGGACGGCACCTACCGCCCGATAAAGACAGAAGAGGACGCGATCGAGAGGGAGAGGCTGTACCTGGACGCCGGAACCTTCCCAGCGGCGGTGGTTGAGGCATACGGGAAGGAATGGAAAGACCGTTTTTTCCTGTTCGACAAGAAACACCCATTTTATCAGGTTCCATCACACATGATAAAAATGATCGGCCAGGAGCCGGCCATCTCCAATGACGACGCCATCTTCACGAAGTTTTCCTGCGCCGTAATCAACCCGAAGATCAACGGGTCTGAGAGTAAGGCGGCAGGTTACCCGGAGGTCACAGGGCCCGGCGCGGAATATCTTTATAACGATCAGGCGGCGAGAGCGCTGATCATGTACCAGGCATTTGCGGACTGTTCCGCCGGAAAGGGACGGCGCAGGAAAAACGGGGACTCCCTGAACGCCAAGCCGACCCCGGACTCCCGCGGCGCGTTATGGTTTTACCAGGGGAACACCTTGTTTAAGACGATCACGCTGAACGCGCCCCTTTGCGACTACACAAAGAGCGGGAGCCATGTCCTGTACGGATCATACACGCCGTCATGGGAAGAAGAACCCTCAGAGGAAGTCCTTGTGTACCCATACGGGGAAGAGGGCGGCCCGGACGACATCGCAAGGCAGTACTCCTGCATTTCCAGAAGGGCGTATTTCTCAAGACGCACCGCAGACACCATTGACGCGCTGTACGCGCTTCCCGGAGATGTATACGGTCCCGCATCGAACAATACAGAGCCGATGTTCCGGCTCGTGGAACTGACGAACGGCAACATCCGCCCGGCAGGCATCCGTGATTCCGGCCACATATGGTCGGCATTCCCGCGGTTTTTCAGCGCAGGGATCGTGCGCGACTACATTGACGCGGTTTCGGAGGACGGGATCCACCTGCAGGACGACAAGTACGTGTTCAACGTAGCGCAGGTATTCTACGCATCCACCGGGTGCAAGATTTCCGTCTTTTTGCAGGACCAGATCGACATCAGCACGAAATTCCTGAAAAAGGAAGAATCCGAACGGTTCGGGGAATACATGTCAGCGATTGAGGAAACTGCATATGCCGTCCGGGTATTCGGAAAATCCGGCGCCGAGATCATGTCGATGCCGGACGCGAAATCCGGCGCTGCGCACGCAACAGCCATCGGAGAAGCCCTGCAAAGAGGCTACTACGCAAAGATGGAAGGAACTGTAAGGGCGTATGCGGAGGAAAAGGTAGAAGGAAAAGCGTTTGAAGAGGCGATCATCAATACCGCCAAAAAGAGCGCGGACGAATTCGTCAAAAGGTACGGAACGAGCCTTCTTGCCTCAAACGGAACGGACGCGCGTGGAAACAGATACGGAAACATCTCCGGGATCCTTATGGGGGCCCTGAAGAAAATAAGGCTGAAATACGCACTGTATGATCCACTGATGGATGATGCAAAAAAACCGGAAGAGACAAAGGACGAAAGCAAGAATGAAAGGGGGAACACATGACACAGGAAAAGACCGACAGCACCGGCAGAATGCCGGAAAAGAAAGGAAAGCTGACCATCTTAACAGAATATGTAAAAAGCGTCATCACAATCATCGGTTCCGACTCACCCGCGGGAGCGAAGCTGCGCGGAGCATACAGGCTTGCATCCCGGCAGAGAGTCTGCAGCTGCTCCACGGCGTGGGCAAGCCTCATGGCAAGCATCCCGGAGGAGCTGATGAACAAAGGCACATACGGCCCGGGGCTTTATGAAAAAAGTGCATACATCACATTTATGATCTTTGCGGACGCAAGGGAGCACACGCCCGGAAGAAGCATCGGCCACGCCGCCGGACAGTCCGGATCCTCCGTATGCAGAACCCGCCTTACGAGGATCGAGGATTCCTCAGACGAGGAAGTCCTCACGGCAAACTTAAGGACGATGATCAAGATGCTTGCAAAGAACGGGATCGGCGTGGATTACGGAATGCTGGCAAGGGACATCTTTTACATCCTGCAGAACAAAGACAAGCGGATTGAGACCATGCAGCGCTGGGAAAGGGACTATGCCGCGGCGGCCTACAGCTCAAAATAATAAAAAAAGGGCCGGTTATAAGGACACGGCACGAAGGGGATCTGATGAAACAGGGATTGCAGACAAGAAACGAAACCGGCATCTGAGTATGGAAAGCCGGAAAAGTGCCGAAAAGGGAAAAGAAAAGCACTTTGTGGAATTTACACCCTGACACGAACAAAGAACAAACCATCAGCTCTACAAGAGAGGAGAGAGAAATGAACAGAAAAAAGAAACTCTACGTCAACGCATACATCATTCAGGCACAGCCGACCGCTGTTGTAAACGCGGATGAAACCGGAGCGCCGAAGACAGCCATGCAGGGAGGCATTGAGCGGTTGAGACTGAGTGCCCAGTGTTTGAAAAAGGCAATGCGCACTTACCTGAAGGAGCATTACGGAGACGATTCCATCCGCACAAACGGGCTGAAGGAATACCTGACAAAATGCTTGGTGGAAGAAAGAAACCTGGATGCAAAGGAAGCAGCATCCATCGTCTCAGACTTCATGAAGGTCATCGGGATCTCATCCTCAAAGGATGACAGGAAGGACACCTCGACGTTTTTCAACCAGCGCCAGATCGACAGGATGGAGAAGAAGATCAAAGACCTTTGTAAGGAAGGCAAGTCAGGATCTGACCTTTCCGAAAAAGAAAAGAAGGAAATCATCGCAGACCTCAACAGCACACCGTCCATGTCCCAGCTGTTTTTCGGCCGGATGTTTGCATCAAACCCGGACCTTGATTATGAAGCATGCTGCAGTGTCGCGCACGCCGTCTCCGTCAACCGCTATGAAAAGACCTTTGACCTGTTTACAAACAAGTCGGACAGCCTCGCCGGCAGCTCAAGAGGCGCAGCATTCCTTGACACACGGATCCTCGGCTCCGGGCTTTTGTACCGCTACGCAACCCTTGATTTGTCAGATGGCTCCAGCATCGTAAAGGAGCCCACAATCGATGAAGCGAAAGCGGCCGCCGCGTTCGTGGATTCCTTCTCGATGAGCTTTCCGTACGGAGGCAGCCACGCCTACGCGCCGTACACGGTGCCGGAGCGGATTCTCGTGGAAATCCGCACAGACCGTCCGATCAACTACAACCCGGCCTATGACGAAGCGATCAGCGGGGAAAACCTGACCGCCAAGGCAGATGAAGCTCTCGACGCATACAGGGATAAAATCGGCAGAATGTACGGGCGTCCGGAAGCTGTATTTGACACGAAGGACGGGCTCTCCCTTTCCGAAATCTGTGAGCATGTAAAAGAGGTCGTCAAGAAGGAAAGAGCGTAAACCAGATCCAATCACACAGGCGATGAAAACGCGTCATACAGACAAGGAGAAGAGCATGAAAAACATCAGTGATAACAATACAAGCAATCGTGCGAGACGATTGTACTTAAATGTATCGGCGCTGCAGAGCTTCCCATACAGCAATCCGAACAGGGACAAAACCGGCGCGCCGAAAGGGCATTTATACGGCGGAACATGGAGGCAGTTTATCACGAGCCAGTGCATCAAAAAAGCCATGCGCGATTACTTCGGTACATGGTTTGATGACGAGACGCTGCGTACGTCCGATACAGTCCCCTATCTTTGTGAGTGTGTGGCAAAAGAAGCCAACATCAGCGAAGCCGAAGCGGAAAAATACGTTTTGAAGTTCACAAAGCCGTCAAAAGCCTTCGGAAAAGAAGGAAAGGGCGAGAACAACATGTTCTACAGCAGAGCACAGTTTGACGGGATCGTGGATCTTGTGCTGCGCGCATACATGGAAGATCCGAAGAACGTATCCAAGGAAAACATCAAGGAGTTCAGGAATCGGATCACGAAGCTCCCGTCTGCGACGCAGATCCTGTTCGGGCGCATGATCGCGCTTGACAAGGATCTTGCATATGACGGCGCCTGTCAGTTCGCGGATGCCTTCACGGTAAACGAGGCACGTCTTGAGCCGGATCTTTTCATTGTAGTATCGGATCCGCTCAGGGAAGGCGAAAAGAAGAGGGGCGGTGCATACCTCGACACACGGCTTGGCGCGAGCGGGACTTACTACAGGTACGCGAATATAAACCTTAGCACCGGATCGGAACTTTTCAGACATGAGAACCTCTCGGCGGCGAAGGTATGCGCACAGTTCGTGGAAGCCTTTGTGAAGGCAGTGCCGACCGGAATGATCCACTCCTACGCGCACTGCACCATCCCGGATAGGCTCATCGTCGAGATTCGCGACGCCGCAGTCAATTACTGCCCGGCGTTTGAAAAGGCCATCACGTCAAGACAGGGATACGCAAAGGAAGCCTCTTTAAGGCTTGACAGCTACAAGGCGGACGTCGATCGCATTTACGGCGAGCCCCTCGCACAGTGGGACATGAATGAATTGTCTCTCAATGAGATCAAAAAGCAGATCGAGGAAGAGGTTGAAAGGAGAACAGGAAATGGCGGTACTTGCGCTTAAGATTTCAGGGCCGATGCAGACATGGTCCATCGAAAGATCCCCGAACCGCCGCCAGGCATATACACAGGATATGCCGACAAAGAGCGGCTGTGTGGGCCTTCTCGCCTGCGCGCAGGGAAGAGCACGGACGCAGGATATCTCCGACCTGAACGCGCTCAGGTTTGGCGTTCGGGCAGACCGGTTCGGGACGAAGGAAACAGATTACCAGGTGGCAAGGCCAGGTGACGACAGCCGGAACACATACATCTCCGAAGTGGAATATCTGGCAGACGCCACCTTTGTTGTAGGCTTTGAAAGTGATGATACCGATCTTCTGGAACAGCTCCGTGAGGACATCATGCATCCGGCGTATCCCCTTTACCTGGGGCGCAAGAAATGCGTACCGGACCCCTTCATCATAATCGGGATCTATAAAGGAACACTGGAAGAAGTTCTGACAGACGGAAAGATCCCAAGCTTTGGGGAAGATGAAACCCCGCCGGTTTATGTAGAGACAACGAATCACCCGGATAACTACATCAATGACTACGTGGAAACATTCGATCCGGAAAAGCGCAGCCGAAGAATGCGTGGATACCGGAAAGTACAGTAAATAAGGAGGAGACCATGTATCTTAGCAGAATCAAGCTCGATTTGATGCGCAGGACTACAGGGATTGCGATTGCCGACCGCAGCTACATGCACAAGGCGATTGAGAGCTGTTTTGAAGGGGCGCGCCAGCGCCCTGTGTGGGAAATCGACCAGGACGGTCAGGATCGCCATCTTACCATTGTCAGCAAAGACAAGCCGGATCTTACACGCCTGATCGCGCTATACGGCCAGCCCGGAGCAAAACAGGAGACCCTTGAATACGAAAAGTATATTTCAGAGATCAAAAACGGATCCGAAATCCGGTTCCATGCAACGGTTGCCCCCATCACCCAGATCGACGGAAGAGAGATCCCGCTGAACATGAACGCAACAAAGAACTTTCCCTGGTGCGCAAAGGACTGGTTCATCAAGAAGATGAAGGCGGCAGGGGCTGACGTGGCGCAGCTGTTTCCGCGCGGAACCGAGAAGACAAGATTCTCGCACGGAGAAAAGAGCATTCCACTCACGCTCATGACATTCGAGGGCATTGCCCACGTAGAAGACAAGGACAAGTTCACAACAATGCTGCTTGCGGGGATGGGCCGCAAAAAAGCATACGGCGGCGGTCTTGTCATGGCATATCCGACAAGATGAATACAATTTGACTGGACGGGAAATGAACATCTCCCGTCCAGAAAAATATTGAAACAGCAAACAAAACACACCAGTTCATAAAAAAACGACACACACAGCATACATCCATCCGGACGTGAAAAGTATTTGATAATGAAAGGAAGCGTGCCAGGACGGATAAGCTTTCCCTGTAGAAGCCAGGGGTTAGTCAAATAACTGGTACAAAATGATTGGACATCAACAAATGATTCCTCCCTGCAAAGCAGGGGGTTTGTATACATTAGAAAAGCATACAAAATGAACAAGTAGGCGTGAATGATCAAATTGCAAAACCGATGGGTACATGATATAAAAAAGCTTGAAAACACTACTATTCCTTCCCTGCATGACAGGGGTCAACCCTGGAAAATGGCCCTTCTCACCCGGCGCTAACAATTCCTTCCCTGCATGACAGGGGTCAACCCCCGGGCCAAAAAGAAGTTCGAGGACACCTTTGATTCCTTCCCTGCATGACAGGGGTCAACCCATGGGAACCGATAAAGAAAGAATGTCTCAGAATTCCTTCCCTGCATGACAGGGGTCAACCTATCTTTGGACCGCCCCGGCAGCCGATCGCGTGATTCCTTCCCTGCATGACAGGGGTCAACCTCCGCTGGGGTTTCCTCTGACGACTTGTCGTTGATTCCTTCCCTGCATGACAGGGGTCAACCCAAGAAGGAACGGCTCCGGCTTCCGGCCCGTAAATTCCTTCCCTGCATGACAGGGGTCAACCTATGCACACCCACCTGGTCAACCTCGATCCCAATTCCTTCCCTGCATGACAGGGGTCAACCCAGAATAGGCAATCGTCTGGAAAGCTCCCATAAAATTCCTTCCCTGCATGACAGGGGTCAACCCAAATGAGCAGTCCTTTTATGGCGCAGGAGCTCATTCCTTCCCTGCATGACAGGAGTCAACCTCTTCCAGAGAGACCCAGAGTTCTTCGTTTAGCGATTCCTTCCCTGCATGACAGGGGTCAACCTAGACAAATTAAAAATCCTCCCGTATATTGGGAGATTCCTTCCCTGCATGACAGGGGTCAACCCACCTTCGGGAAGCCCGTGGAAGAGGCCGAGAGATTCCTTCCCTGCATGACAGGGGTCAACCAGGTACATGGCAGAGTCGTACAGTAGGTCGTACCATTCTTTCCCTGCGTGATAGGGGTAAAAACAAAACGAGAATAATATTTGCGAGATATCCATTCATTTACATAATTCAAAACGAAGAAAAGAGGACAAATGATCAGAAAAAATCAATTTATGTTAAAAGACCGCATTGCATATAAGTATTTAGAACACTGCAATATAGCAGTAGAAAAAGGAGAGGTCCTTATAGCAAGTAATGACAGCAAAGAGTCTCTTCCATATGGTCGATATGCAGTGATCATGTTAGGACCCGGCTGCACTATTACGCATGCTGCTGTCTCTGCAATCTCGCAGACAGGGTGCGATGTTCTGTGGTGCAGTAACAGCAAAACGCATCTATATCAATTTGGGAGTCCTCTTTCCGGGAGCACCAAATATTTAATAAAGCAGGCAAGAATATGTTCCAACGAAAGACTTTCTTTGCAGGCAGCAAAAAGAATGTTCTCTATCCGATATCCGGATGAAAACACCTCTTTCATGACATCACGACAACTACTTAGTTTTGAAGGAAAGAAGATGCGGGAATTGTACAGAAAGATTGCTGAGAAATATAACATAGAATGGTCTGGACGATACTATAATTACATAGACTATGATTCAAATGACCCGATCCAGAAAGCGATAACCATCACAAATCAGTGCCTGTACGCGGTTGTCCAGGCCGTCATATTATCAATTGGATTATCACCAGGACTTGGTATTATTCATAAAACAAATGAAAGAGCTTTTGTATTTGACATCGCAGATCTATATAAGGAAAAAATAACACTGCCATATGCATTCAAGCATATCAGCGAAGAAAAAACCATAAACGAAAAGAAACTGTATGAAGAACTGGAAATAATATGGGTCAATCATTTTTTCTATGTGATACACCTGCCACTTACTCAGCGGCATAGCACATTGACAGTTGCATAAAAAAGGATCTTCCTATACGGTTGAGTTGCATCTTGCCGGATGTACAAACCC
>Ga0256405_10002068_pt1 | contig 49095 bp, 44 predicted proteins | sample RumenRJG_02DNA_FD_189096 | JGI IMG/M metagenome (GOLD analysis project Ga0256405, IMG submission 189096) | Bovine rumen microbial communities from Lethbridge, Alberta, Canada - RJG_02 | ecosystem: Host-associated > Mammals > Digestive system > Stomach > Rumen | place: Canada: Alberta...
AGGCTAACTTTATCCTTCGCGTTTTACTGCTTTTGGTTCGTGTATTTATGTCTTAAACATAAATTCGCTTGTTGATTCTTTTGGAATCTTTCAAGGTTGTTTCACTGTTCAATTATCAAGGTTCTTTATGTATCTTTCTGCTTGCTTATCTCTCAAGCAGCGACTCGAATATCTTATCAAAACCGTTTAGCTTTGTCAAGCACTTTTTTCAAGTTTTTCAAGCTTTCTTTCAAGTCGGAAGCGGAGAAGGAGGGATTTGAACCCTCGCGCCGTTATTCGCGACCTGCACCCTTTCCAGGGGTGTCCCTTCAGCCTCTTGGGTACTTCTCCAAGTACTGAATCTGACCCGTGATCGGGGCATATTCGAGTTTGATACAAAACGGAGAGGGTGGGATTCGAACCCACGCGCCCTTTCGGACAAACGGTTTTCAAGACCGCCTCGTTATGACCACTTCGATACCTCTCCGTATTCATTTGTTTGCTGCGCTCTCTCGAGCACGAGTGATAATATACACCCTTTTACCCCCTCGTGTCAACGGTAAATTTAATATTTTTTTATATTTTTTACGAAATCGAGATCTTCAGGGGTTGTAACCTTTATATTAGAGTACTCTCCAGCCACTATTTGCACGGGTTTGCGGGCATTTTCCATTATCATGGCATCGTCTGTAAGAGAACGTCTTTTTTCATCAGAAAGCTTATCAAGTTCGGCATATGCTTTTAATAAGCTATTTCTATTAAACGCCTGAGGTGTTTGCACTATATATAAATTCTCTCTCTTTGGGGTTTCTACAACCAACCCATCCTTTACTATTTTAACAGTATCTTTGGATGGTACCGCGGCTATACATGACGTCTCCAATACAGCTTCTGCCATTCTTTCTATCAGATTCTCAGAAACCAGACATCTAGCTCCATCATGGATTAAAACAAATTCCGCCTTTGATGCTCTAATACCATTTAAGACAGAATCAGTTCGCGTATTGCCACCACATACTATAGAAGAAACTTTAGAGAAGCCATATTTGTCTACGATTTCTCTTTGTACATACTCCTCATCGCCCGGACGCACTACTAGAACGATTTCATCAACCACACTATGTTCAAAAGTTTCCAGGGTATAATATATAAGAGGTTTTCCATTTATTTCGATATATTGTTTTGGAATATCAGAATGCATTCTGGAGCCACTTCCGGCCGCCAGAATGATTCCTGCATATTTAATAGTAGTATTCATTATCTATCACCTAGTTTTAGATTAGGAATAGCATTTAAATCTAAACCGCTTCTAATACCCTTCTGATAATCATAGAAGGCTGCAGAAGCGATCATAGCTCCATTATCAGTACATAGAATAGGACTCGGTGCCACAAAGCGCACGCCCTTCCTCATGCACATCTCTTCCATCGCTGCACGGAATACTCCATTAGAAGAAACACCACCTGCGATAGCAAATGTATCTGTACCAAATTCATCAATAGCCATTTCAGCCCTCTGAACGAGCGAAGAAACGACGCTCTTCTGAAAAGAAGCTGCTACATCCGCAGGATTAATAGCATTTCCTTTCATTTTTTCTCCATTTAAATAGTTTAAAACCGCAGATTTAAGTCCACTGAAGCTGAAATCGTATGGATGGTCTGAAACTTTTCCCTGCGGGAATTCTATAGCATCACTGTTTCCTTCATATGAAATCTTTTCAATCTTTGGTCCACCCGGATATCCCAAATCGATAGCACGAGCCACCTTATCAAAAGCCTCTCCGGCGGCATCATCTACAGTTCTACCGAGAATCTCATACTCACCGTAATCCTTTACACGGACGAGATGAGTATGACCTCCTGAAACAATTAAGCATAAAAAAGGAGGCTTCAAATCCGGATGTTCTATATAATTCGCACTAATATGCCCCTCGATATGATGAACTCCTACTAATGGTTTTGAAGCAGCATAAGCCATAGACTTAGCAAAAGAAACTCCTACCAACAGCGGTCCGACCAGTCCAGGTCCATATGTAACACCAACTGCATCGATATCATCCAGTGTAACATTCGCATCTTCCAGTGCCTTGTCTACAACTTGAGATATTCTCTCTACGTGCTTTCTGGAAGCTATTTCAGGTACAACACCTCCATATAAAGTATGAATAGGTATCTGTGTAGATATAACATTACTGATAAGCTCACGTCCGTCACGAACTACCGCAGCAGCTGTTTCATCGCATGAACTTTCTATTCCTAATATAAGCATCAATAACTCCTAAATTTAATCAAATAGTTCCGGATCTCCGTCCACTAATTCCCAGGTCAGTATCTTCCACTTTCCTGTTTTATCTTTTCTCAGGCAGAACTTCTGATATGTTCTAACTATATCACTGCCTTCTTTGCAGAAATAATATGATTCAACAAAAGCAACCTCATATCCCTGGTATGTAGAGTATTCCACATTTCCGGAGCCTACTACCTTTGTCTGTAGAATCTTTGCCTTACGCTTTGCATAATCCTGAATATCAGCCTTTACATTTGCATAGTATGAGCTGGTTGGATTCTGTTTCAACAGGTCGGCATCAAAGAGTTTTCTGGCCTGATCAGCCATTTTTTCAATCTCAGCATCCTTGTGAGATGTTCTGTAATACTCCGAGATAATCTGGTTATAAGTCATAACCACCTTACGTGGAGTCTTCGGATAGTCTTTATCCAAATTCTTTGCGACTATCTTTGAATACTCAGTAACCTTTGCTTCAGGCTTCTTCTGTGTAGGGCCGTTCTTTGAAAGGAAGAAATAATACCCAACAACCAAAGCAGCCATAATAATGACAGCGATTGAAATACTAACTACTCTCTTCATACGCTTTACCCCCGTGTTCTTAGTCCACGAAATCCAGTGTCTTCATCCTTCCATCATATCCCAGGGACACTTTGGAAAAAATAGCATTTACATCTTTCATATACCTTTTCGGCGCAACCAGCGAAGGACTGAAATGTGTCAGCCACATTTCTTCTACCTCTGCCTTCTTTCCCAGTTCTGCAGCCTCGTAGAAAGTCATATGTTTAAACTGTTTGGCTTTTACAGCCTTCTCAGGTTCACCATACATGCCTTCGCAAATAAAAAGATCAGAACCAGCTGCAGACTTCCAAATCACATCTACAGGTCTGGAATCTGTGCAGTAAGTCACCTTAATGCCTCTTCGACTAGGGCCCATAACCATATCCGGAGTATAAGTCACTCCATCCATCTCTACTGTATTCCCTTTCTGAAGAGGATTCCAGCATTTTAATGGAATATTAAGTTCTTTCGCCTTATCTACGTCAAACTTTCCAGCTCTAGGTATAGAAAGAGAATATCCGTAGCAGGTAACATTGTGTTTAACTCTAAAAGCATGAATCTTAAAACCCGAAAGTTCGAGGTCAGCTTCCTTCTCAGAAAGCTCAATATATTTTATTTCAAAAGGAATCTCCGGAGCAACCACACGAAGTGACTCGCACACTCTCTCGATACCTTTTGGACCCACTATAGTCAGAGGTGTTTTTTTCTCCGCATTTCCCATAGTGAGAAGCAATCCCGGCAGACCACTGATATGATCCGCATGAAAATGCGTAATAAGGAGAACATCCACAGGTTTCGGACTCCAACCGACTTCCTTCATCGCAACCTGCGTTCCCTCTCCACAATCGATCACCAGGCTGGCACCGTTAAAACGCGCCATCAGGCTGGTCAACCATCTGTCCGGGAGCGGCATCATCCCCGCCGTTCCTAGCAAGCAAACATCTAACATATCTCATCCATTTCTAATCTATAGCGATAATCTGCCTACTATCGCATCTTCCGTCGGAAAGCGATAGAAATTCTTTCGCTCGCCCACTGCGATGAATCCGTTCTTTCGATACAAGCTTCTGGCAGCATCATTGCTCTTTCTTACTTCTAAAAAAATATTTACAAGTTCCCTACGTCTGCCTTCATCAATCATAGCCTTGATCAGCTTATCACCCAGGCCATAACCTCTGTATCCCGGTCTGACGGCTATAGTCATAAGCTCACCTTCATCCAGTGAAGTGTACACAACGAGGTACCCATATATATCTTCTTCATCTGTAATTGTGAGAACTATATTTTCTTCTGCAGCCATAGCCTCTTGAAAGGCATCATAACTCCACGGCTCACTAAAAGTCTCCTTCTCGATTTTGGTAAATATTTCCAAATCTTCAGGAATCGCATTTCTCACAATCAGATTGTCATTAACGGGATTCTTTCCCATATTATTTTCCTTCTCTAAGCTTTCTCTCGCGTTCAGCCTGTGTTTCACGCAGATAAATAGGTCTATGTGAGAATGTATCTTCTACCTTTCCTTCACGCGCATATTCCATAGCTAAAACGCCAACAGAAGAAGCTTTCTGTCTGGACTGATGAGCAGGTGCATACGAATGCTCCACCTTAAGTTTCTCATCGAGTTCAACCTTAAATACAGGCACCCCATCACCGAGGAAGGTAACTTTTTCGCCCAATTCATTTAATCTCTCGATGAGAGAAGCCAAATCTGTAGCCTTCTGCGGTTCAATAGTCTCAAGTTTGAAGGTGTCTCCATCCTCAACAAATCTATATATACCAGTATAAGTCTGATTTCTTCTGGCATCCAGCACAGGGCAAACCAGGCCTGATACTCCAAACACATTCATGCAGAGGGCATCAACTGTCGGTACAGAAATTATAGGTTTCTTCCACGCATAAGCCAATCCCTTTGCAGTTGCTGCGCCGATACGAAGTCCGGTAAAGCTACCCGGCCCACCAGCCACAGCTATATAATCAAAGCTTTCAGGATCACTGTCTGTCGCCTGAATCAGAGAATCGATAAGCGGTAATAATGTAACCGAGTGATTTCTGGTGTGGTTTAAAGTATACTCACCTACCATTTTTTCATCTTCAATAATACTTACCGATGCGACTAATCCTGATGCATCAATTGCTAAAATCTTCATACTTGCTCCAATGTTATTTTTCTATAATCGAACCCTTTCTCAGGCTCTTTCTCGATGAGAATCTTCGTATAATGCTCAGGCATAATATCTGTAATAAGCTCTGCCCACTCTACGAGCGATACGCCCTCACCAAATATCGCATCATCAAAACCGGTTTCTTCCATTTCTTCCGGTTCCTCAACACGATATACGTCAAAATGATAAAAAGGAATTCTGCCAGATGTATATTCCTGCAATATCGTAAAAGTAGGGCTGCTCACAGGTTCTGTGATTCCCAGACCTTCAGCCATGCCTTTTGCAAAGACCGTCTTTCCTACTCCCAAATCTCCCGATAGCGCAAAAACATCACCAGGCGAAGCTGCTTCGCCCAGTGATCTAGCAAATTCCTTTGTTTCTTCTTGAGAAAATGTTTCTATGATTTCTTTTTTTCCCATAAGACACCTATTAAAGTTTTCTTCTAAAATCGTCTACATTTCGAACGATAATCTTTTCCAAAACACTCCACTTCTCGTCTGTATATCTGTTTGGAATGATATACGCATTAGTGTTATTGGAAAAAATATACAAGGCTTTCTTTGTATGCACTACTTTGTAAACCTGTTTCCAAGGAAGCAGAACTGAATTCTGTCCGTCTTCCACTTCTACATCTGTAGTAACCATAACACCTTCTGAACTGATTGCATAGTGCAATACGTTCTGAAGAACCTCAGAAAGTCTCATCTGTCTCTTAGAATTTGAATAGACAGCAAATGGTTCATATACGAGCATTACAAAGCCAATCATAACATAGATAGTTGTGTAAGCTCGAGTCACACGACCATAAGTAATATAAGCCGCAGCTACTGCTGCGATTCCAAAGATAAGCGCAAGCCAACCATTCTTCGAATGATAAGTATGGTAGAGATTGAAATCAAACATATCTTTGTCATCGATAGTTACGTCTAAATTAACCTGTTCCTGACTCATTTATTCTTCCTCTTCTGTGTCTGAATCTTTTGCCCAGCCATAAGCGTATTTTACAGCCTTGTTCCAGCCTTTGCGTTTTGTCTTTCTTTCTTCATCTTCCATCTTTGGAATGAATACTCTATCAAGTTTCTTGTTTTTTAGCAAGGCCTCTTTACTTTCCCAGAAACCAACTGCGAGTCCGGCGAGATATGCCGCACCTGTTGCTGTTGTCTCTACACATGCAGGTCTGTTTACCGGTTTATTAAGCATATCCGACTGGAACTGCATGAGAAAATCATTGGCTGAAGCTCCACCATCAACCTGAAGCATACGTAGGTCGATGCCTGAATCCTCTTTCATCGCATCTACTACTTCTGTAACCATATATGCTATGGATTCAAGAGTAGCTCTAATGATATGATATTTATTTGTGCCTCTGGTAATTCCTACGATAGTTCCTCTAGCGTATTGATCCCAGTGTGGCGCACCGAGTCCGGTAAATGCAGGTACCACATAGCATCCATGAGTTCCATGAACTTTCTTTGCCATATATTCAGAATCTACAGCGCTGTCGATCAGTTTCATCTGATCTCTAAGCCACTGAATAGCTGCACCTGCTACAAATACACTACCTTCAAGCGCATAGTTTACTTTTCCATCCAGCCCCCATGCAATAGTAGTTACCAGACCATTTTTTGAAAAAACTGGTTTTTCTCCAGTATTCATAAGTAGGAAACAACCTGTTCCATATGTATTCTTAGCCTCTCCATCAGAGAAACACATCTGTCCAAACAAAGCTGCCTGCTGATCACCTGCCGCACCAGCGATAGGGATCTCAGCACCAAAGTAGGATGGATCACAATAACCGTATACATCGCTGGATGGTCTAGGCTCCGGAAGCATGCTTCTAGGTATATTGAGCTCTTCGAGGATTTCTTCATCCCAGTCGAGTGTATTAATATTGAAAAGCATAGTTCTGGAAGCATTGGAATAGTCAGTTACATGAGCTTTTCCCTTTGTAAGTTTCCAGATGAGCCATGTTTCAACAGTACCAAATAGAAGTTCTCCTCGCTCAGCTCGCTCTCTGGCACCCTCTACATTATCGAGAATCCATTTAACCTTTGTAGCTGAGAAGTAAGCGTCTATAATTAGACCTGTCTTCTGGCGATATTTTTCTTCTAATCCCTTTGCCTTAAGTTCATCTGCTATAGCTGATGTTCTACGGCACTGCCATACGATAGCGTGATATACAGGTTCTCCTGTATTCTTATCCCACACGATAACAGTTTCTCTCTGATTTGTAATACCAATAGCTGCTATATCTGAAGCCTGCGCTCCAATCTTTGACATCGCCTCTACTGCTACCCCTAACTGTGTAGACCAAATCTCATTTGCATCATGCTCTACCCAACCCGGATTTGGAAAAATCTGTCGAAATTCCTTCTGTGCCACAGAGCAAACATTACCCTCGTGATCAAACAGAATACAACGGTTACTGGTAGTACCAGCATCTAATGCCATAACATATTTAGTCATCTTAATCCCCCTCATTGACTGCGTGTAATATTATAGTATTGTTCATAATACCTTTCCCGATTCAAGTCTAATCTATGTCAGCGCCCTTCCACTTAGGCATTCCCAGTGAAAGCCATCTCAAATAAGCCATCATAAACTGATCCAAATCTCCGTCTAATACATTCTTTGCATTTCCGGATTCTTCTCCAGTTCTCAAATCCTTTACCATTGTGTATGGCTGCAATACATAAGAACGAATCTGACTACCAAATCCATTCTCAGTAACTTCACCTCGGATTTCAGCTTCTTTCTGCTTATGTTCTTCCTCTTTTAACATGTAAAGTTTGGCTTTCAACATCTGCATCGCTTTATCTTTATTCTGATGCTGAGACCTCTCATTCTGACATGAAACCACGATTCCAGTAGGAAAATGTGTAATTCGAATCGCAGAAGATGTTTTATTGATATGCTGTCCACCGGCTCCGGAGCTTCGGAATGTATCGATACGAATATCATCATCGTTTATCTCTACATTCAAATCTTTCTCGATATCCGGCATTACTTCACATGAAGAAAAAGAAGTCTGGCGTTTTCCATTTGCATTAAATGGTGAGATACGCACCAGACGATGAACACCTTTTTCTGATTTCAAATATCCATAAGCATTCTCTCCATTAATCTGGAAAGTGATGGATTTGATTCCCGCTTCATCGCCGTCGAGCTGATCCAATACTTCTACTGAGAAGCCCTTCTTATCAGCCCAGCGAGAATACATTCTATAGAGCATCGATGTCCAATCGCAGGCTTCTGTTCCACCCGCTCCGGCTCTAAGTGTTACGATAGCGCTTTCAGAATCATATTCATCTGAAAGCAGAGTCTTCATCTTTAATTTATCATAGGTAGCTACAAAGAGCGCATATTCTTCCTGAATCTCTGGAATCATATCCGGATCATTCTCTTCTAAAGCCATCTCTATAAAATCCAGAATTTCCTGGTACATATTTGTCAGCGACTCATAGGTACTTACGTCATCCTTTAAACTCTTTAATTCCTTTGTTTTTTCAGCTGAAAGCTGTGGATCATCCCAGAAATGCGGATCTTCCATCTCTCGTTCCAGCTCTTCTATCCTTCGACCTTTATTAGTGAGGTCAAAGTGAATCCCTCGCTTCCTGCAGTGGATCTACGTAGGATCCTAAATTTGATTTGATTTCATCCAATTCAACCACAGAAAATCACCTCGCTTTATGGATGCAGGGTTTACTCCCTATTTCTTCAATACTTCTAAAGCCTTCTGGATCTGGTTATCCAGGGTATAATCATATTCATCATTCTCGTTTCCGAGGAACTGATATTTTAATTCGATATCCGGCTCAATACCCTTTTTATGAATACATTCACCCTTCGGTGTATAGTATTTAGCATTAGTAATCTTTACAGCAGAACCATCCACGAGAGGAAGAGTAACCTGAACGATTCCCTTTCCAAAAGTCTTCTCGCCGATGATAGTTCCCCACTTGTAGTCTCTGATGGCGCCTGTAAAAATCTCCGAAGAGCTGGCTGTTCCACCATTTACAAGCACAACTGTAGGTATCTTTAACTGCTTTTCATCATCTGAATAATAGCTTTCCTCTTTGCCATTCTTATCCTTTGTATAAACTACTTTACCCTTTGGCAGAATGTCGTCGAGAATAGCGGTAACAGAATCAACCATTCCACCTCCATTATTACGAAGGTCATAGATTACCGATTCCATTCCCTGTTTCTTTAAGTCCTCCAGGGCGCTTTCGAATTCTTTCTTTGTACCAGTAGAGAACTGAGAAATCTCAATATAACCGACCTTTCCATCGAGCATCTTATAAGAAACCGAAGGAACGATTACTCTCTTTAAAGTTACTTTGACAGTCTTCTCTGTGTCGCCTCGTCTAAACTCAATCAGACGAACTGTTCCAGCTTTACCACGAATGTTCTCAGATACGAAATCATCCATGTTGCCACCATCTTCAGATGTTCTCTTTCCATCTACCGAGATGATGACATCCCCTTCCTTAATGCCTGCCTCTTCAGCAGCAGAATCCTTGTAAACCTTTACAATACTGTATTCACCGGTTTCAGAATTCTTCTGAAGTGTAGCTCCGATTCCAGCATAATCGCCTGTAAGTTCAGCATTAAGTTTCTCATACTCCTTTGGAGTATAGTACTCTGTGTATTCATCTTTGGCACTGTAAAAAAGTCCCTTGTAAATGCCTTCTGCCTTATCATCGTCAGAAATATCCTTATAATAATATTCATCCAGGATAGCATTTAACTGTGCCAGTTTATTCTTCTGACCTACTGTGAGGAAATCACCGGCAAGCTTGCTGTTAAACACAGCCATCAATATAGCGATGATCACTATAGCGAGGAACACTGTACACAGAGCTCCCACAAACAGACCTTTTCTATAGCTTTTCTTTTCGTTTGCTAAAGCTTTAAAATCTGTTTCAAATACATATTCGTTGTTATTTTCTTCAAAGTTCATGAAGACTTCCCTCTCCTATATTAGCTAGACATTCAGATGTCTGTGGAGTGTAACACGGCTTCCGATATAACCGATACCAACCCCTAGGGCAAGTGAAATAGGTATTAACACTTTAAATACAGTTCCTTCCGGAACGAAATTTATAATATTAGACAAGAACTGGAACTTTGAAGCGATATACTTCACCATATTCTGATACATAAACCAGAGTACTACAACCGGAATTCCAGAACCCACCAAACCGATTACCACACCTTCTACGACGAAAGGCGCACGTACGAAACTGTCTTTTGCACCGATCAGCTTCATGATAGCTATCTCTTCCTTACGAACAGAAATACCTACCGTAATCGTATTTGAAATCAAAAATACTGCTACAGCTACCAGAATCAAAATAATAGCTACAAATATAACAGAAAGCAATCTGGAGAAATCAGTAAGTGTCTTTGCAGCAACAGCTGACTGATTTACCTGACGTACACCGTCGAGTCCCTGCAGATACTTAACTAATTTGCCCTGCTGTGATACATCCTTCATAAATATCTGATAGTTGGAAGAATTTGCCATAGGGTTATCATCAGCAAATGATTTAGCTACTTCATCGTTTCCTTTAAAGAAATCTTTCTTTGCTGATTCCCACGCTTCTTCTGCAGAAACAAATTTATATGAGGCAACCTCTGGTCTGGATTCAATCTTTTTTCCAATAGCCTTAATAGCCTCGTCAGAAGTTCCTTCCTGGAAAAATACTGTTACAGCGATACTCTCCTCGGCAGAATCTACCATCTTTGAAAAGTTAACGCCCAGAGAATAAAAGATTCCGAACAAAAATATACATGCGGCCATAGTCGCAATAGAAGCGATTGAGAACATCTTGTTTCTCCAGATGCTCTTAAATCCCTGTTTAATTGAATAAAATAAAGAACTGATTTTCATTTAAAACTCCTCGTTTGGATCAACATCATCAATTACCTGTCCCTTACGAATAGTAATGACACGCTTGTTCATCTTTTTTACAAACTCCATGTTGTGAGTAACTACTACTACAGTAGTTCCCTTTTCATTGATATCCTCGAGAAGCTTCATGATTTCCCAACCGTTTCTGTCATCCAGATTTCCGGTAGGCTCATCTGCAAGCAATATTTTTGGCTGATTAACCAGCGCGCGGGCTATAGCCACACGCTGCTGCTCGCCTCCTGAAAGCTGCTTTGGAAAAGAACGATACTTTGGTGCCAGACCAACTGTAGACAATATCTCCGGAACAGCCTTCTTTATCTTTCGTGTAGAAGCCTCCACTACTTTAAGCGCAAAAGCTACATTCTCATATACATTTCTATCCTGTAACAGACGGAAATCCTGGAATACTACACCGATATTTCTTCTATAGTAAGGAATATTCTTGTGACTGATTAAGGAAAGATTTTTTCCATTTACAAAGATTTTTCCTTTAGTAGGTTTTAATTCATCTAGCAGGAGTTTAATGATAGTAGACTTACCAGAACCACTGGTTCCTGTAATAAATACGAATTCTCCCGGTCTAATATGAATGTTGATGTCATTGAGAGCTGGCAAACCTGTCTGGTATGTCTTGCTCACGTGTTCCATTTTTATCATTGCTAAAACTACTCCAATTATAAAAAGTCGAACTCAATATGTAACAAAAATTAAAAGCTGTGATCTTCCATATAATTCATATATTCAACGACCATGAGAGCAATTTTGAATGTAATAGCATCTTCAAATACTCTTAAATCCAAACCTGTACTCTTCTGCAGTTTATCCAGACGATATACCAGAGTGTTTCTGTGGATATAAAGCTGTCTGGATGTCTCGGATACATTCAGGCTATTCTCAAAGAATTTATTGATAGTTGTGAGTGTTTCCTCATCGAAATCCTTAGGAGACTTGCCCTTGAATATTTCCTGAATAAACATCTTGCAAAGTGGTAATGGCAACTGATAGATAAGTCGTCCAATTCCCAGAACAGAATAAGCGATTACTTTGTGTTCCTGGAAAAAGATTCTTCCAACGTCCAGCGCCAGTGTAGCCTCTTTATATGACTTTGATACATCCTTTAATTCATCTACAACAGTACCATAAGAAACGCGAACATCTCTGCCCTCGTCACTCTTCATGATGTTGATAATCTTGTTGCAGATAGGAACTACAGAATTCTCATCTTCGTCATTATCAAGCTCGCGAATAATAATTACATTGTTTTCATCTACAGCTGTAACGAAATCTGAAGCTTTCTTTCCAATAATAGAATGAATTCTCTCGATATCGCTGCCGTCCTTGCTAGGACCTGTTTCAACAATCATGCAGATACGCTTGTGATCATAATCGATTCTAAGCTTCTTTGCACGATTATAGATATCGATAAGAAGCAGATTATCAAGAAGCAGATTCTTGAAAAAATTATCCTTATCGAAACGTTCTCTGTAAGCAATCAAAAGTTCTTCTAGCTGCATCTTAAGAATCTTGCCAGTCATAATAGCATTCTCTGAATCACCTTCGCAGACAGCTACAAATTCTAGATTATCTTCTTCAAATACTTTTATATAAAAGCCTCCATTAGAAACCTGGCTTTCTGCCTCTGATTCAGCAAACGCCTTAGAAGATTCCATATAGATTTTTGAATTCTCAACATTAGAAGCCAATACGCCGCCCTCTGGATCGAGAACTGCGAGACCAATCTGTGTTATAGAAGTCATTCCATCTATTGTTTTCTGAAGAACCTGGTTGGATACCATTTTACTCCCTCCCGTAATAGGTACATATGTATTACATAGTTTTCTATGCATTTTGTACAAATTCGACGTGTCATTTTTATACTACTTTACACATCGTTTAGTTAAGTTTAATATAAACTGCCCAAAAATGAAAGACGTTTTTTGTGAATTTTATGCATTAAACGAAGTACTTTCCCCTATGTAAAAACTGACCAATTTCCATTGTTCAGAATTTTCAAAAATATTACTCATTTGTTTCAAGAAATGTATCACTTTCTTGTTGCTGAATCACTATTTTAATGTCAACATTTCTTCTCAGATTTAATAATTTTTATCACTTTGCACCAAAACAAATGTTTCTTTTTTAAGTTGAAAAACGATTTTTTTATGTTGATAATGTTGATAATTTCGTGTATAACTCATTTTTCAAGGTTTTCTAGGGAGTAAATTGTGGATAACTCTTCCTAAATCGTTTTAGTTAATTTTCACTTTAGAAATCATGTATTAATTTTTGTGCATAGCGATGAACTTGACAAATTCGAAAAATAAGAGTTGACAAAAAATATTCTCACAACAAATAAATCTGTAACATTTGTCATAACTATTATGATTACTATGTCTGTTTCAATAAAAAAAGCCACCGCCTAAGCGGTGGCTGATATTTTAATTAGAATACTCGTCTAACAGCGAGGATGTTTGTGTAATAAGCACTTGAATAAATGATACCTGTTGATGGGCTTGATGCATGTACAATCTGACCATTTCCGGCATAAATACCAACATGACCACTATAACATACGATATCACCCGGCTGCATATCATTTACGCTTACGCCATATCCGCAACCTCTCATAGCTGCAGATGAATGAGGAAGTGATACGCCAAAGTTAGAATATACTCCCATAACGAAACCTGAACAGTCAGTTCCGTTTGTAAGAGAAGTTCCACCGTATACATATGGATTTCCAACAAACTGTGAAGCAAATCCAACTACAGAACTTCCGCCGCTTCCGCTAGGTGCAGAATATGATCTGGAAGACTGTGATCTTCTCTGTGAATACTTCTTTGAGTTAGCTTTTCTTTCAGCTTCGAGAGCTGCCTTCTGAGCTGCTTCTCTCTCAGCCTTTTCCTTTGCGAGTCTGGCGATTTCAGCCTGCTTTGACTCTGCATATGTATATTCTACTGAAAGCTTTACAAATTCAGTAGAAACATAACCGTTTCCTTCTGATGTTTCTACAGCTACCCAGCCCTTTGTCTTCATAGAATCATCGATAACTGTAAGATCGTCAGTAATAGGAACCTGAGTTACGATCTTTGCTTCAGTAGATGGCTCTTTACGAACATAAAGAGTGGTTGTTGTTACAGTAGCCACTTTTCTGGAAGCCTGATTAATCATATCTTTGTTTCCTACTGTAAGGAACTCTTTGTTAATCCATCCAGAAACATCACCTGATGTAACCTGATACCAGTCTCCAGATTCTCCAGTTACTGTAGCAGCTCCCTTTGCGTAAAGCTTTCCTACATATTCACTGTTTGCATCTGGGTTAGATCTGATATAAACATAATCAGTAACATTTGCGATACCAATGTGTGAAATATCTTCTGTATCTAATGTAGCAGCATTTGAAAGTGCTGTTGCAACCGTTTTATCAGTTGAAGTGTTTGCTGTTGCAACACTTCCTGAAACATATAAGCTAACCCCTGATCTCGTTGTATAAGACGATTTGTCTACGGACTTAGTAGATGTAATAGAGTTTGAAGCAAACATCTGTGATACACCTGCTGTAGGAGCCGCTTCTGTACTGAGAACACTTGCACCAGCAAGAATTCCAACTGTAGCAGAAAGTGTAGCCACCTTAACCGCTCTGTGTGTCCAATTCATCGTAATAATAACCTCCATAAATAAGAAATATTACAAACTTGTTACAAATATTTCTTCGTTATTATAACAACCTCATTGTATACTGTCAAGCCTTTAAACCAGAAATGTACCTTTTTACGCTAGTTAAGGCATTTGCACCATCAGCTGCAGCAGTTATTACTTGTCGTAACATTTTAGTTCTCACATCACCTGCTGCAAAGATTCCAGGGATACTTGTTACACAGTCTTCACCTGCTTTAATATATCCAGCTTCATCTGTTTCAGGAAGCCCCTGAATCTTTGTAGTATTAGGTGTAATACCTACTGCCAAGAATACACCATCTACAGCAAGCTCTGATTTGGCATCAGTCTTCTTATTATATATGAGAACTTTTTCAATCTTGTCAGTTCCGACGATTTCTTCTACAACTGTGTCATAAACGATTTCGATGTTTGCCTTTGACTTTACTTCGTCCTGGAGAACCTCAGTACCTCTGAACTCATCTCTACGGTGAATCAGGTATACTTTTTCCGCAATATCTGCCAGATAGATTGCATCCTCTAAAGCGACGTCACCACCGCCTACTACAGCTACAGTCTTATCCTTGTAAAAAGCCCCGTCGCAAGTAGCGCAGTAAGAAACGCCCATTCCTGTAAATTCTGCTTCACCAGGAGCTCCCAGCTTTCTATGTCCGGCTCCTGTTGCAACTATTACAGCCTTTGTACGGTATTCGTTTCTTCTGGACTTAATAACCTTAATATCTCCGTCCTCCTCGATAGACTTAATAGTATCTGTTTTAAACTCTGTACCGAGCTTCTCAGCATGCTTATACATCACATCTCCAAGCTCAGCTCCACTAAGTCCCGGAAGTCCGGGATAATTATCCACTTCATATGTATCCAGGATCTGTCCGCCCCCAGCAGGATTTCCTGAAATAACTAAAACTTTCATGCCCGCTCTCTTACCGTAGATAGCTGCTGATAAACCCGCAGGTCCATTTCCTATAATTATCAGATCATATAATTCCATATATTACCTCCTCGCAATATTTAGATTTCACTTTATACGCAAAATTATATTGTGTAAAATATATTTTGTCAAACACTTATTCCTAAACTTATTTTTATAATAATAAATAATTACTAATGATTATAAATATTTAAGGAAAAAATCAAATTTATAGTTGAAGAACCCAATTCTTTATGACATAATCGATGTACACTCTTGAAAGGAGATGATATTGTGAGTTTAGGTTCATTATCTATCGCATACAATAACGTGACTACCGCTAATTCTTTCAGTACCGCTATGCTCGGTAAAGAATTAGACAATACTGAAGAGATGGGCAAAGAGCTCGCAAAGGAGATTCAGCAGGCTCCGGGACCATCTCTGGAGAGTATGGTTAATCCGGCCATAGGCGGAAACATTGATTTGTATATTTAGCGAATAATAATAGAAGTTCTGGAATTACTTCCAGAACTTCTTTTTTTTGCATATATTTAATTCTTTCGAATTCTACCGTTCTCGATGACGATCTTTCTTTCCTTATATAAATGACCTACAGCTCTCTTAAATGCCGCTTTGCTCATCCCTGTCTCTCTAAGGATGACTTCCGGTGAAGCTTTTTCCGTAAAAGGAAGAGTTCCAGCATAGGAATCCAACAGCTCGAGGATCACATCTCCATCATTCTGAATTTCCTTATAAGCGTCCTCTCTCATTGAAAGGTCGAGCTTACCATCTTCTTTCACTCCGGTTACTCGAACTGTAACCTTATCACCCACATGGAGAGTTTCATTCTTCTCATGGCGAGGAATCATACCGTTGTACTTATCATCAACAGCTACAAATGTTCCAAAATCATGCCCCAGTTCATACACACGACCTGTAACTACATCACCTTTTCTGTAAGGTGGATTAGTTGATAGATATTTCCACAAGCCTCTCTGGCTGGCGCAAAGTCTGTCACTCTTGTCTCTATACAAACGAACGAGGATTTCTTCGCCCTCTTCTACTCTGCCTTCCATCTCTCTATAAGGAAGGAGGAGATCTTTGTCCAGGCCCCAATCCAGGAAAGCACCTATATTGCTGACTTCCTTAACCTTTAAAACAGCAAGCTTATGGGTAGTAATCACGGGAATATCTGTAGTAGCTATAACTCTGTCAGATGAGTCTCTGTAGATAAATACTTCTACTTCACTTCCCTGCTGCATATCCTCAGTTACATTTTTCTTCGGAAGAAGGACTGATTCAGTGTCTTCCCTATCTCTTCCGAGATAAGCACCGAAATCTGTAAATCTCAAAACATATAATCTGGAAACTTCGCCCAGATTAAATACGCTTCTTTCTACTTTCTGCTTCTTCATTTTTCCGAAATTCTTCTTACGTTCCATACATTTTCCAATCTCTTAATTGAAACAAACTACTGCGCAAACTGTGCCTTCTTTTTCCAGCGTTACACTGTTTGCTACATCCTTACCTAAATATATACCAATCTCCTCACCCAGCACAACCTGCTGTTTATAGCTGACACGGATTCTATTAATATTAGAAGTATCATCTAACGCACTGAGGGCGAAGTCAATATAATACCTGTTATTCATATGACCATTAGAATCAAGATGGTATTTTTCAATACGTGCTTTTGAAACTAATTCTTTTTCCTTTGGTGTTGGAACCTTTCGCTCTGACCATTCGCCAGGAAGTCTTTCCTCTACACCATAGAACTCCATCACATCTTCTGTAATCTTCTTTGGAAGCAATCTTTCGAGATCGATTATAGACCATACAGAGTGCGCTGTAGACAGCACCTCATCTTTGCTATATACGATAAAGTCTCTGTATGCATACAAGCCTTTGAAACCTACGGACATAGTCTTTATCGTAATCTCTTCATTTAAAACCGGCATACGCTTAAGTCTGATATCCCAGGACAGAATCATCCATCCCATTCTCTTGCTTCTCATTTTTTCCAGACTGAACTCTGATTCCTCTGAATGAAAAGTCGCGATATCCTGTAGGTAGTTAACTAACGCATTGATGGTCAGTTTACTCTGTGCATCTGTTTCGCTAAATCTAACTCTAGTCTTTAATTCATACATATATACGCCTCTATTATTCCACCCTAAACCCTACAGTTTATAAGTAGCACGTTTATATAATAAAAAAAGCACTGTGTCATGCCACAGTGCTTAATTATAGCTGGCCCACAAGGATTCGAACCTTGAAATGACGGAGTCAGAGTCCGCTGCCTTACCGTTTGGCTATGGGCCATTACCTTTCGCAACGATGTATATAATATACTTTTCTCGAGAGAAAATCAAGCACTTTTTGAAAAAATTTTAAACTTTTTTCAAAAAAGCTCAATTTTCCTCGATTAACACTATGTTTCCGCCGCTTTCGCAGAATGAAATAGGCTCTGAGAACTCCGGTAAATCTTCTGTACCGAGCATATTCTGTAAATCTTTCTTTAGTTTCATAACCAGCTCTTCAGGAACGAGAGCTTTGATAGTCTGCTTCTCTCCGTAGATAGTATCCTCGATCAGGATGCCTTCTCTCCTATAATAATTAGAAAGAGTTCCACCCATAGAATAATCCAGCGTGATCTCCATCCTGCAGCCTCTGCGAACCGGACTAAGAACATTTCCATCACAAACCATTCTAGCTGCTTCACGATAAGCTCTGGTCAGTCCACCCGTTCCGAGCTTTATCCCGCCGAAATATCTCGTAACGATTATTAGAGCATTAAACACATCTCGACTTTCGAGAATCTCCATAATAGGTTTTCCAGCTGTACCGCTCGGTTCGCCATCGTCAGATGATTTCTTTATATTTGAATCATATCCTATTACATATGCGTAGCAATGGTGACGCGCGTCGTAGTATTTTTTCTTAGTAGCCGCAACCAGCTCTTTTGCTTCCTCCTCCGTAGAGACAGGATACATCTCAGCTATAAACCTGGAACGTTTCTCATCATACTCATCTTCATTTATATCAAATATACAGTACTTAGTTTCCAAATCTTCTTCCTTCTATATAAACACGTTAGAATTCGTTTGCTTTAATATAATACGGTTATCTGATATAATATACAAGATTTACCTAACGTTTATTACGGAGGAAATATGAAATATACGAAGAAAAACGTATCAGACGCTGCAAAGAAGAAGACTTTGAAGAAGAAGCGACGCGGAAAAAAGAACACCGTTCTGGTTCTACGTTCTATACTCGTCTTTTTCCTGGTAATCTTCGCAGCGGGACTGATAGGAGTTACAGTGTATGTCAGAAGTCTGTTAAAGACCTTGCCTGACATTTCGGAGGTTGATATATCTCCGACAGGGTATTCCTCGAAAGTATATGACGATAGCGGCAATGAAATAGAAACGCTCGCCGCTTCCGGTGCGAACCGAGTTTACGTCAAACTCGACGAAATACCTGAGAATCTGCAGAATGCTTTTATCGCTATCGAAGATGCACGATTCTACAAGCACAACGGAATCGACATCAAAGGAATCTTTCGAGCTTCGATAACAGGTGTACTGTCTCTGGGAAGGCGCTCACAGGGTGCCTCTACTATCACCCAGCAGTTGCTGAAGAACAACTACTTCACAACCTGGACCAGTGAGACCACTACGAAGCAGAAGATCGACAGAAAGATTCAAGAGCAGTATCTGGCTATTCAGTTGGAAAAAGTAACCAGCAAGAAAAAAATCCTCGAGAACTATCTGAACACTATCAACCTGGGACAGAACACCCTCGGAGTTCAGGCAGCATCCAGAAGATATTTTAATAAGGATGCAAAGGATTTGAATCTGTCAGAATGTGGTGTAATCGCTGCTATTACGCAGAACCCTTCAGCTTATAATCCTATCTCTCATCCAAAGAACAACTCAGTTCGTAGAGAGACAGTATTAAAGAACATGTTGAAGATGAAACTCATCACAAAGAAGCAGTACAATGAGGCCATCAAAGATGATGTCTACTCCAGAATCCAGAATGCAAATTCTGAAACTGCTACAGATTCTGCTACTTCTTACTTTACAGATGCTCTAACTGATGAACTGGTCGATGATATGGTTGACCGCCTCGGCTACACCGAGACGCAGGCATATCAGAAGATTTACGCAGGCGGATTAAAGATTTACTCTACACAGAGTTCCGCCGTACAAAAAGCTTGCGATACAGCTGTTTCTGATCCTGCTAATTATCCTGCAAATGTACAGTACTCTTTCTCTTATCGACTTACAGTCAACAAGAAAGACCATACGCAGAAGAATTACAGCGACCAGACTATGCTTTCCTATTATAGAAAGACAAATCCAAACTATTCTATAAACTTTAATTCTCAGGAAGCATGTAACAAAGCTATCGAGCAGTACAAATCAGAAATCATGGAAGAGGGAGACACTATTCCTGAAGGCGGTGAACGTATCACATATACACTTCAGCCACAGGTGGCCATGACAGTTATGAACCAGAAGAACGGTCATGTAGTTGCCCTCGTCGGTGGTCGTGGAGATAAAACCGCTTCAAAGACACTGAACCGTGCTACAAACACAACACGTCAGCCCGGTTCTACTTTTAAGATTATCTCCACTTATGCGCCAGCCCTCGACTCAGCAGGTTTAACCCTCGCTACTGTTCAGGACAACGCACCTTACTCATACACAAACGGAAAGAGGATTTCCAACTTCCCAGATACCTACACAGGTTATACTACTCTCCGTGAAGGTATCAGAGACTCTATCAACGTAGTCGCAGTAAAGACTCTGACAGAGATTGGAACCAGCCTGGGCTTCCAGTACGTAGAAGATTTCGGAATCACTACTCTAGAAAGTGGTGATAATAACCAGGCACTGGCTATCGGTGGTATCACTAACGGTGTAAAAAATGTGGAACTAACCGCTGCTTTTGCCACTATAGCGGATAAAGGTGTCTACCATAAACCTATCTTCTATACACAGGTTAAAGACCACGATGGAAATGTTATCCTCGATAACACTGAGAAGTCAAAGACTGACAAGCATGTTATCAAAGAAACTACAGCCTGGTTACTTACCAGCGCTATGCAGGATGTTTTCGAATCAGGAACTGCTACTGCAGCTAAATTCGATGGAATGCATCTCGCAGGAAAGACAGGTACTACAAACGATTCTAAGGACGGTATCCTGATGGGATTCTCTCCTTACTATACATGCGGTATCTGGGGTGGATATGATGACAACTCTCCACAGTCGAGCGTCTCATATACTCAAAAGATTTGGAAAGCCGTGATGCAGGAAATACATCAAGGCAAAGAAGATAAAGACTTCGTGAGACCTAATGGAATCGTAGAAGCACAGGTTTGTAAAGAATCAGGCAAACGTCCTGTAGACGATTTATGTGCAAACGATCCTAGAGGAAGCACACTCATCAACGAATTCTTTATCGAAGGAACAGAGCCAAAAGAAACAGATACCTGCGACAAACATGTACGCGCAAATATCTGTTCTCTCTCCGGAAAGATTTCAAATGCTTACTGTCCAGCAGATCAAGTCATCTCAGCTGTGAAGATTCTAGGTGAGATAAACGGAACTAACGAGGACGCCTATAGAATCACTCCTGAGCAAATGTCTCAGACATGTGATATACATAACACCTCACTGACTCCACCTACAAGCTCGAGTGATAAAGAGCCCGCAAAGGAAAACAAAGAGTCAAACCGATCCGATAAATCGGAAAAAGACAGTGAGAGATCTCATAACTGATAACAAAAGAAAGCCCTTTGAGAAATAATCTCAAAGGGCTTTTTTCATATATATCATGTATCAAATATGCATTTTCTATTATGCATCAAATATAACATCTCTGTTATGCATCCACATTCCTGCCGGGAATTCATCACTGCCTTCCCACATCTGACAGAGCTCTTTGCAGATACCATCTACTTCATCCACAATATGTCTATTTTTTTCACTGAATTCGTTTCCACTCGGGCTAGGCTTATTTGACATCATCGATTGAACTGTCACTCTAACCCCTTTACGCGTAACATCCAGATTGATTGTAGAGCTAAATTTGTATCCGGCTGATAAAGCCATCGCTTCTTCTATAGCTATCATAATCATAACTCTGGCCATATTAAGCTTTGGAGCATTATCTGTATACTCTAGAACACGTCTAGCATTCTCTGTAACATTCCAATTTATGCTCATATTGCTGTGGCCTAAATAAAGATCTTTAAGCTCGTTCTGGACATCTGTAATCCTCGAATATGACGCCATACAGAGCTTATGATATCTTTCCGTAATTCCTTCCAGAACATCCGGCTCTGTAAAGCCCGGCATAGATACGAGCTTTAGAAGCACGCTTCTGGATTCCTTCCATCCTTTTTCCTTTAATGTAGCTCCCTTATCAGAAGCTTCAATCATTCTGGAATTCGCCGTCAGCATCGTGTTCTCTATCAATGGCAGTAAATCAGTTCTATAATTTACCGGCTCGAGATACATCCTATAAGTAACATCAGAATTCTGATAATGAATGAGATCGCCTTTCGTCAGAGTTTGAACTCCCATCACGCATTCCGTATCGGGGAATCGCTGATTCAAGCCCTTAATAAACTCAATAATATGCTCCGGAGCATACTTACGGCATACAAATACCATTTCGTATCTGTATTCCTGAAGTTTGCTCTCAGCCTCATCAAGATTAGGTACAGTTTCTACTTTAAAGTTTTGTCCCAGACAGGCATGCCTGAATGCATCGCACTCTTCCTCTTCTGGGTGTATAAATAGTACACGTAAATCTTCCATAGGCTCTCTCCATCTACATCTGATTAATATCTATAGATATTATACATCAAACAGTAGATCTCCGTAAGAAGGCATCGGCCAATCTTCTTTAGCAACCAGCATTTCAAGTTCATCAACAGGCTTACGAAGAGCGTTCATAGCTGGAACAACCTTCTTATAGAAATGTTCTGCTGAATCATGATTATTATCGAAATGCAGATCCTTAAGATTTGCTGCAAGTTCTTCTCTGGCTGCTGACATTTCAACGATATGCTTATCAATCTTCTTCAGGATTTCAATCTGTGTCTCACATGTGATTCCAGCACCTGTAGCCTTAACAGCGTTAATAGTATCTGCAACCTTATGCTCGTATGCGATAGCAGCTGGAATAAACTGCTTCTCAACCATATCCATCATAGTACGGGCTTCGATATTTATTTTTTTCGCATACTGCTCGTACTCGATATCTGCACGAGATTCCAACTCGCACTTTGTAAATACCTTGAATCTCTCAAATGTAGCTACATTTGCATCTGCTGTAAGTGCTGGAATAGCCTCAAACATAGACTGGATATTTGGAAGACCTCTTCTCTCAGCCTCTTCAACCCACTCCTCAGAATAACCATTTCCATTGAAGATGATTCTCTGGTGTTTTTCAGCCAAAAGCTTGATGTAATCATGAACTGCGTCATCTACGTTGTCAGCTTTCTCGATGTAATCTGCAGCATCTGAAAGTGCTTCAGCCATAATAGTATTGAGAACTACGTTTGGTTCGCCAACAGAATCTTCTGAACCGACCATTCTGAACTCAAACTTATTTCCAGTAAATGCGAAAGGTGAAGTTCTGTTTCTGTCAGTAGCATCCTTTACGAAATCAGGAAGTGCGCGTACACCAGTCTTTACCTTTGTACCTTTTTTACTATGAGTAGCAATTCCTGTAGAAACCAGCTGATCCATTACATCACCAAGCTGCTCGCCGAGGAATACAGAAATAACAGCTGGAGGTGCCTCTGCTCCGCCCAATCTGTGATCATTTCCGACATCTGCGGCAGACTCACGAAGGAGGTCTGCATGATTATCTACTGCAGCCAATACGCAGCAGAGGAATAACAGGAATCTGATATTGTTATGAGGTGTATCGCCTGGATCTAAGAGGTTTACACCTGTATCAGTCACGATAGACCAGTTATTATGCTTTCCTGAACCATTTACGCCATCAAAAGGTTTCTCATGAAGCAAGCACTGAAGGCCATGACGGTTAGCTACCTTACGAAGTGTTTCCATGATCAACTGGTTATGATCAGTTGCTACGTTAGCTTCCTCATAAATAGGAGCAAGCTCGTGCTGTCCTGGAGCTACTTCGTTATGTTCTGTCTTTGCTGGAACTCCAAGTTTCCAAAGTTCTTTATCCACATCCTTCATGAATACCGCTACGTTCTCCTTCAGAGTTCCGAAGTAGTGGTCATCCATTTCCTGTCCCTTTGGAGGCATAGCACCAAACAAAGTACGACCTGTATATACAAGATCTTTTCTAGACTGGAATTTATCACGATTGATAAGGAAGTATTCCTGCTCAACACCAACTGATGGGCTTACGTGTTTAACATCATTCATGCCAAGTAGATGAAGTAATCTAACAGCCTCTTTATCAAGTGCTTCCATTGATCTCAGAAGTGGTGTCTTCTGATCTAAAGCCTCTCCTGTATATGCTGAAAAAGCAGTAGGTATTAAAAGTGTTCCACCAGACTCGTCGATACGTACGAAAGCCGGTGAAGAACAATCCCAAGTTGTATATCCTCTAGCCTCAAATGTTGCTCTAAGTCCTCCAGATGGGAAGCTAGAAGCATCCGGCTCACCCTTTATAAGCTCCTTTCCGGAAAAAGCCATCAAAGTCTCTCCGGTTGGAAGTGGGGATGTTATAAAGGAATCATGCTTTTCAGCTGTTACACCAGTAAGGGGTTGGAACCAATGAGTAAAATGTGTTGCGCCTTTTTCGATAGCCCATTCTTTCATTTCATGTGCTACTACATCAGCAGTTTCGAGATCCAGGTCTTTGCCTTCTCTAATAGTTTCTTTAAGCTTTGCGTATGTCTTCTTTGGCAGACGCTCTCTCATTACTTTGTCATTGAAAACATTCTCTCCGAATATTTCCGATGCATTAAACAAATTCTTCTCGTTCATTGGTTTCCCTTTCTAGTGTGAAAATGTTCCATTACCCTTAAATAACAAAAGATATTATAAAACTTTTTCTCTTTAGAAAAAAGATATTTCTGAACTTATATTGCCAAAAGATTATGCCATCTGACACTTTGTTTTTGTACAAAATTTACATGCTCCGCATACTACAAAATTTACACTTCCAACACAAAAAAACGCAGAAGCCCAAGCTTCTGCGTTTTAATATGATCAAAAATATGATTACTCAGCTTTTCCAACTGATCCGAAGAGTTCCATCTTCTCGATAACCTTTGCCTTGATAGCTTCTGTACCAGGAGCAAGAAGTTTACGAGGATCGAATCCTTTGCCTTCCTTATCCTTGCCTGCTTCGATGTACTTTCTAGTAGCTTCAGCGAATGCAAGCTGGCACTCTGTGTTAACGTTAACCTTTGATACACCGAGTGTGATAGCTTTCTTAACCATGTCTTCAGGGATACCTGTACCACCGTGAAGAACGAGTGGCATATCACCTGTCTTCTGCTGGATAGCATCAAGTGTCTCAAATGAAAGACCAGCCCAGTTTGCTGGGTATACACCGTGGATGTTACCGATACCAGCTGCAAGCATATCAATTCCAAGATCGCATACAGACTTGCATTCTTCTGGATCTGCACATTCACCAGCACCTACAACACCATCTTCTTCTCCACCGATAGAACCAACTTCTGCTTCAAGAGAGATTCCCTTGCTGTGAGCGAGCTCTACGAGTTCCTTTGTCTTTGCGATGTTCTCATCGAATGGAAGGTGTGAACCATCGAACATAACTGATGTGAAACCAGCTTCGATACAAGCCTTACATCCTTCGTATGAACCGTGATCAAGGTGAAGAGCCATAGGAACAGTGATTCCAAGAGCGTCATGCATAGCATAAACCATAGCTGAGATAGTCTTGAAACCTGTCATGTATTTTCCAGCACCTTCTGATACACCAAGGATTACTGGAGACTTTTTCTCTTCTGCTGCGAGAAGGATAGCCTTTGTCCACTCTAGGTTGTTAATGTTAAAATGTCCTACTGCGTAGTGACCAGCCTTAGCTTTCTTTAACATTTCTGCTGCTGATACGATCATGATAATCTCCTTTCAATCATATAAGCTTCTTAAAAAGTTACTTATATACGTAAAGCATCCCTCAGGACGCCAACGTTAATTTTATGTCAAGTAGCATTATAGTGCATTTTGGATTATGATTCAATCATAATCTCTAGTGCATTATTACGATTTACAATCTCACAAACGCTCATTTTTCCACCAAATTCACCATCAAGTGTCCAGGAAATATCCTCAGAAGATGTAAACTTGATCTTTGAAGTGCTGAATTTGTATAAAAGCTCTGAATCATTGCTATCAGATGCGAGTGCACCGATAATCTCTGAGAGCTCAATAGGATTACGTGGGTTCTTTACCAAAGTAACCTCAAACAAACCATCATTCAGTTCTACATTTCCTGGAAGGATTCCCTTGAATCCACCAACTGATTTTGAATTTGTGACCATTCCGAAGATGAAATCGTCAAAGAAGACATTCCCGTCATATTCAACCTGCATTCTATACCTTGGAATATCTCGAAGCTGTTTCGCTCCTTCAAGTATATACGCTGCATGTCCCAGGACATTCTTTAAATCCTGGCTTGTAGAATATGATACCTCGGTAAAAAGACCAAACGCTGCGACATACACAAATGAATCTTCATTGAATGCGCCTATATCTACTTTGTACTCTTTACCGTTAAATGCAATATCAGCTGCTCTAAGCATATCTTTATCTATACCCAGAGAGTTTCCAAAATCGTTTGTAGATCCGGCCGGAATATATCCTATAGGAACTTTTACCGGTGATCTCATCATTCCGGTTACCACTTCATCCAGTGTTCCATCTCCACCGCTACATACGATTCTGTCAAATTCACAGGCTCTTTTTTCAACTACACCTATCGCATCTCCCTGAGACTGAGTAGTATGTACTGTAACATCAAAGCCTGCCTTTATTCCCAAATCCAGGATTTCAGGAAGATTATTTCTAATCTGTCCTTTTCCTGATCTAGGATTAAAAATAAATAATAACTTTTTCATAATACCCTACGTTTAAGTTTTTGTTATGCAGTAAGGAATTTTTCAACTGCATCTAAAGCCTGTGTTTCATCCTGTCCTTCTGTAATAACAGTGATTACTGAACCTTCTGTAAGCACCAGACTCATCATTCCCATGATACTCTTTACGTTCACTTTCTTGTCATCCATCTCGACATAGACCTTGCTCTCATACTGATTAGCGAGCTGAACTAAATGAGCGATTGGTGTTGCTTCGGTAAAACCTGACATCTGTACTGTGATTTCTTTCTTCATGATTGCTTTGATTCCTCCTGATCTTTGATATCTAAAGCGATCTTTGCTATCCTTCGGAGTCTATGATTAACTCCTGATTTTCCAACGGGTGGATTATGCATTTCTCCCAGTTCTTTGAGCGGCATTTCAGGATGCTCTAATCGCAACCTGACCGTCTCCTGAAGCTTCTGAGATAAACTGTCTAGTCCAAAAGTTTCGTCTATCAGTTTAATGTCATTTATCTCGCGGACTGCCGCATCTACCATCTTCCCGATATTGGCGGTTTCGCAATTTACTTTTCGATTTACGTTGTTCTTCATCTCTTTGACGACTCTGATATTCTCGAAGTCCAGCATCGCAACCGATGCTCCCATACAGGCCAGCATGTCAGAGATAGAACCACTTTCCTTGAGATAGATTACAAATCTATCCATTCTGTTGATTAGTTTTCCTGTTATTGAAAAAGAAGCCATAACCTTGATAATCTGTATGGCCTGTTCTTCCGATTTTGCGATTATTTCAAGATGATAAGCCTTCTCAGGATCAGTAATAGAGCCACCTGCCAGAAACACGCCTCTTAAATAGGCACTCCTGCAACAAGGTTTCTTCAAAAGACTTTCATCCACCAAACCGCAATCGTACTCACCTAATATATTCGTTTTTTTGACCAAAGTAAAGTACTTATTACAAACTCTTTCATCTCCACTGATTTTGTAACACCTACCATATTCAGGATCTGTTACCACTTCTCCATTCATGGAAAAAAGCCCTGCTGCCTCAGCTATTCGGCAATGTCTAGGGCTTGGTATTATATTAAGAAGTTCTTCCTTTACTTTAGCAGAATAGGATTGCTTCATTAAAAATTTATTTTCCAATCTTTCTGTCTTTATCGATATCTCTGTGCTCAATCTTCAATCCAAACTCTGTACTCTTTGGCAAGAGCGCAGAATAGATCTCATTAGCCAGAGTCACTGATCTATGCTTACCGCCTGTACATCCTACCGCGATAACGAGAGAATTCTTTCCCTCCGAGATATAATGCGGAATCAGAAATTCCAAGAGATCAGTTACTTTATTTAAAAACTCATGTGCCTCATCATACTTCATGACGAATTCCTTTATAGGAAGATCATTTCCTGTGAGAGGACGAAGCTTTAAATCATAATAAGGATTTGGAAGGAATCGAACATCAAACACCAAATCCGCATCTTCCGGAATACCATATTTAAATCCGAAAGACAGAACCATGACATTCATATTCTTATATGATTCATGCTCCACAAAGATTTTTGTCAGTTCTTCCTTTAATTCACGAGTCAGAAGATGAGTAGTATCGATGACATAATCCGCTCTTTCCTTTAGGAAAGCAATACGTTTTCTCTCCTCTGTAATACTGCCCTGTATTCTCTCGTTCTTTGAAAGCGGATGATTTCTACGAGTTTCCTTGTACCTCTTCACCAGCACAGAATCTTCCGCATCGAGAAACAGAATATCACATTTTTTCCCGTCATGGGACAACTCATCCAGGGTATCCTGCAACTGTTCGAGATTTTTGCCGCTTCTGATATCTATTCCAACAACCACTTTCTGTGACTCTCCGCCTTTCTGCATCAAGTCCACAAAGCTCTTTAATAGTGGTACCGGAAGATTGTCGACACAGTTGTATCCCATATCCTCCAGAAACTTAAACGCTGTAAATTTACCAGAACCGGACATTCCGGTTAGAAGTAATAGATTCATAATTATTCTCCAATAATTCTAACTTCCGGTGTAAGTGTCACACCGGAATCTGCCTTTACTGTTTCAATTACATGATCTATTAAAGCCTTCATATCTGCATAAGTTGCATTGCCTTTGTTAATACAGAAGCCAGCGTGCTTAGTAGAAACCTCAGCATCACCGACATGATATCCCATCAAACCGGCATCCTGTATAAGCTTTCCTGCGAAGTATCCTTCCGGACGCTTAAATGTACTTCCGGCACTTGCATATTCGAGAGGCTGCTTCTCGATTCGACGATTCATGAGATCCTGCTGCAAAGCAACGATTTCATCGTAATCTCCCTTCTCCAGCTGAAGCTCAGCTGAAAGGATTACATATGATGGATTCTCTGAAAAAATACTGTGTCGATATCCAAAGTCTGCCTCATCACCTGAAACGGTCTGCACGCCATTCTCAGGATCATAATACTTCACTGATTTTACAACATGTTTCATCTCACCGCCATAGGCTCCGGCATTCATAAATACACCGCCACCCAGACTTCCTGGAATACCGGCTGCGAACTCAAAGCCTTTAAGCGCTGCATTTTTTGCCGCATTGGCAATCTTTCCGAGTGAAACACCTGCATCAGCAGTAACTACACCTGTACCTTCATTTACATTTACAGAATTCATGCTACGTGTAGATACAACTACTCCGGATAGACCTTCATCTGTGACGAGTAAGTCACTTCCGTTTCCGAGAATGAATGTCTTTATTCCTTCCTGAGTAAGATAATCGAGAAGTTTCTCGATTTCCACTGAGCGAGGTTTGAGGAAGACCTCTGCAGGTCCTCCTATCCTCATAGTAGTATGTTTCTTCATAGGCTCCATCAGAAAGATTTCGTCTGATCGAACCAGATTCTTGATTTCATTTAACTGTGCTTCTGTAATAACTTGCTTCATTTCTTCCTTTTTTCATTAAGCATTCAAAAATGCCTTGTAACCTCTGTATGCTTCGTATAAATCTACTTTAGAGATAATCTCCCATGGAGCATGCATGTTGAGAACTGCTACACCACTGTCGATTACATCCATTCCATAATTTCCCAGGATATAAGCGATAGTTCCGCCGCCACCCTGGTCTACTTTTCCAAGCTCTGCTGTCTGGAAAGCGACTTCATCTGAATCCATAATAGCACGAATTTCTGCCATATATTCAGCTGAAGCATCATTTGAACCACCTTTTCCACGTGATCCTGTATATTTGTTGAATACTAGACCTCTTCCGAAGTAAGCTGAGTTCTTCTTCTCCATTACTTCCGGATAGTTTGGATCAAATGCAGCACTAACATCTGATGAAAGTGCCTTTGAATTTCTCATAGCACGACGAACTGTCATGAAGTTTGTCTCACCGAGAAGGTTTGCGATTTCTGCAACTGTATCTTCGTAGAAATCTGACTGCATACCTGTAGCACCGATAGAACCAACTTCTTCTTTGTCTACGAGCAGGCAGGCATATGTCTGTTTTCCAGCCTTTACATCTCTCAAAGCTACATATGATGGGTAAGCACATACTCTATCATCATGTCCGTAACCCATAATCATACTTCTGTCGAAGCCGAAATCACGAGCATTTCCTGCTGGAACCACTACGATTTCAGCTGAGAGGAAGTCTTCCTCTTCGATATCATATTTATCCTTAAGGATTGCGAGAATGTTTTCCTTTACAGCTTCTTTTTTCTTCTCATCAGAAGAAGCCTGCTCGAGAGGGATAGAACCGATGAGAACATTGAGAGCCTCACCTTCTACTACCTTTGCGCCGTCTTTCTTCATCTGATCAGCTGCCAAATGGATGAGTAGGTCTGATACGCCAAATACAGGATCATTCTCATCATCACCGACATTTACGTTTACTACGCTTCCGTCTTTCTTTGCGATGACACCGTGAAGTGCAAGTGGAAGTGTTACCCACTGATATTTCTTAATACCACCATAGTAATGTGTATCGAGGAAAGCCATCTCTGTATCTTCATAGAGAGGAACCTGCTTTAAATCCATTCTAGGGGAGTCGATATGAGCTCCGAGGATACGTACACCGTTCTCGATAGGTTCTGAACCGATTACGAAAAGTGCGATAGCCTTTTCACGGTTTACTCTATATACTCTGTCGCCAGCCTTAAGTGTCTTTCCTGCCTTGATAAGTTCCTCTAAATCTACGAAACCATCTTTCTCAGCCATTGCCTTTATATAAGAAGTGCACTCTCTTTCAGACTTGCACTTTGAAATAAAGTCCTTGTAACCTTCTGCGAAGTTCATAACTTCGTCACGCTTTGCGCCAGCTGGATATTTTTCCCATGCGTTCTTTGTTTCCATTGTAGTACTCCTTTTCTTTCTCTTTTTGCATCAAAACATTAGTAATATGGAAGGGAAAAAATTAATCTTCACCGTAATGTCCACCTGTTTTGATATTTTCCTGAACTCGACGATATAACTCCTGAGCTGCATTATAGCCCATCTTCTTCTGACGATGGTTAACAGCTGCTGTCTCACAGATAACTGCGAGATTTCTACCCGGTCTAATAGGCAGTGAGTGACAGATAACCTGTGTTCCCAGGATATCCATATACTCGTCAGTAAGTCCTAATCTATCATACTCCTGTTCCTGTTTCCATTCCTGGAGTCTGATTACTAAATCTATAGACTGCTTTTCCTCGACACATTCTACACCATATAGGCTCTTTACGTCGATGATTCCTATACCTCTAAGCTCGATTAAATGCTTAGTAGTAGCAGGAGCAGTACCAATAAGCTCATGCTCATTTGGTTTTCTGATTTCAACCACATCATCCGCTACGAGACGATGTCCTCTACGAACCAGCTCGAGAGCAGCTTCGGATTTACCGATTCCACTTTCACCGATGATGAGAAGTCCCTCACCATATACGTCGACCAACACACCATGAACTGTCTTCATAGGTGCCAGCGCTTCTGACAGATATACTATGATTTCAGCCATAAAAGCAGATGTAGCATTGTCTGTTCCGAGGATTGGTACCTCGTATTTATAAGCGAGTTCGAGAATATAATCTTTAGGTCTGAAATCTCTGGCAAATACCACTGCAGGAATTCCTGTAGAAAAGAATTTTTCCCAGATTTTTCTTTTTTCTTCCTCCGGTTTCTGTGACAGATAAGCAACCTCTACATTTCCGATGATCTGAATTCTATCTTTCTCGAAATGTTCATAGAAACCATTCAACTGCAAAGCCGGGCGATTTACATCCTTTGTTTCAATCATTCTGTCAGTGATGTCCATCTTCTCAGTGTAGTTAGTAAGTTCCAACTGAGAAATGATTGATGTGAGTTTTGCTCCGCTCATATTTTCTTCCTCCCCTAGTCAGGCTTGTGTAAAAAATTATACACATTTAGTGCTGCTGCCTCATTCATAGACGGAACTTCCTTCAGTTCATCTATAGAAGCTTCCTTTATGGCATCCGCTGATTTGAAATACTTCATCAAAGCCTTTCGCCTCGTCGGACCTATTCCATCGATATCATCCAGGAAAGAGTGAACCTGATTCTTTCCTCTAAGCGATCTGTGATATTCTATCGCAAATCTATGCGCCTCATCCTGAAGTCTGGTTATCAGTTTAAACGCTTCCGAATGTTTATCGATAGGAATTTCAACATTATTATAATACAAACCTCTGGTCCTATGATGGTCATCTTTTACCATACCGCAAACCGGGATATTTAATCCGAGTTCTGCCAGAACTGAAAGTGCGATATTTACCTGTCCGCGACCACCGTCCATCATTATAACATCAGGGAACCTGGTAAAGGAACCCTCCTTCGGATTTAATCCTTTCTCGATACGCTCTTCACGTTCTTCTAAACCGTGCGCAAAGCGTCTCGTCAAAACTTCTCTCATGGACTTGTAATCATCCGGTCCACTTACTGTACGAAGTTTAAACTTTCGATAATCCGATCTAAGAGGTTTCCCCTTATCAAATACTACCATCGAACCTACAGACTGGAATCCACTCGTATTTGATATATCGTAAGCCTCCATACGCGACAAACCCTCGAGGTTGAGCAAAGTTGAAATTTCTTTCATCGCGCCCAGAGTTCTGCCTTCTTCTCTTCTGGCTTTCTCTCTGTCGGTCTGAAGAACCAGGAATGCGTTCTTTTTTGCCAGCTCGACCAGTTTTCTCTTCTTCCCTTTCTTCGGAAATTTAAGATATACTTTAGAGCCTCTTTTTTCAGACAACCAATCCTCGAGGACTTCCACATCCTCGATTTCTTCCTGTAGATAAATCTCGTGTGGAATGATCGGTGTTCCGGAATAGAACTGCTGCAGGAACGCTCTGATTTCATCTATCTCTGTCTCAGTCTTCGACGGTCTCATAAAGAAATGATCCCTGCCGACGAGCTTTCCGTTTCGTATAAAAAAGATTACCGCAACAGCATCGACTCCATCAGAAACAAATGCAACTATGTCCTGATCGTCCATATCTGTATCTGTAATCTTCTGCTTCTGTGTACAGAACCTAATCGAGTTAATTAAATCTCTAAACTTCGCTGCTTCCTCAAAATCAAAGTTTGTTGAGGCATCATTCATCTTTGCAGTGAGATATTCTATTTCGATTTTATCGTCTCCGTTTAAGAATTCGAGCACTCTGTTTATGCGCTCCATGTATTTTTCTTCAGAGACTTCACCCATACATATTCCGTCACACTGCTTCATATGATAGTTCAGGCACGGTCTGCCTCGTCCTATCTGTTCCGGAAAACGACGGGTACAATTTCTAATCTTGTAATACTTCTGTATAAAATCGATAGTTTCTTTTACAGCCGTATTACTGGAAAAAGGACCAAAGTATCTACTTCCGTCCTTTTTTACACGCCTCGTAAAGAGCACTCTCGGATAATGTTCCGAAAGAGTAACCTTAATATATGGATAAGTCTTATCATCTCGAAGCATCGTATTATATTTAGGACGATGCTCTTTGATAAGATTGCATTCCAGCACTAAAGCTTCCAGCTCAGAATCTGTGATGATGTACTCAAACCAGGCGATGTTTTCAACCATCTGCTGCTTCTTTATACCTTCATCATGACTCGCCTGAAAATACTGATGCACACGTTTGGTCAGACTCTTTGCCTTTCCAATATATATGATGGCATCGTGCTTATCATGCATAATATAAACTCCCGGATTATCCGGGAGTTGTTTAAGTTCTTTCTCTAAATCAAATTGTATCATTAATAGGCTGACTTTCCTCTGCAGGAGCAGACTCATCCTCATCTGTTAGTTCATCATTGAAACCGAGAAGGAACTCACCAGCTGTTTCAGCAGCAACTTCTGCTTTCTTTGCACCTGGTTCTTCTTCCTTTGTTTCTGGAATATCGATTCCTTTCATCTTACAGAAGATCTGCATGAATTCTTTGCCGGTAATAGTTTCCTGACGATACAGGTATCCAGCGATATGATCGAGAATATCTCTATTTTCAATCAGCATATTCTTTGCATCTTCATAAGACTGCTGAATCAGATTCTTTACTTCTTCATCGATCTGAGATGCTGTTTCATCACCACAGTTCAATGAAGCTCTGCCTTCGAGATACTGGCTTTCTACAGTAGCCAATCCCATCATACCGAATCTGTCTGACATACCGAAACGGGTAATCATAGCTCTGGCGATTCCAGTAGCATTTTCGATATCGTTTGAAGCACCTGAAGTAGGTGATACACCGATCAGCTCTTCAGCAGCTCGTCCTGCCATGTATGTCTTTATCTTTGCGAGAAGTTCATCCTTTGACTGAAGGAATTTCTCTTCTTCAGGAGTCTGAAGTGTATATCCCAACGCACCCATAGTACGAGGAACGATTGTAATCTTCTGTACAGGTTCTGTGTTCTTCTGAAGAGCTGTAACGAGAGCATGACCTACTTCATGGTAAGAAACTATCTTACGTTCCCTGTCACTCATGACACGGTCTTTCTTCTCTTTACCACCTACAGCTACATTTTCAAAAGCCTCAAAGAGGTCTGTCTGTTTTACATATTTACGCTTGTTCTTTACAGCGATGATTGCAGCTTCGTTTATGATATTTGCGAGATCTGAACCCACAAGTCCTGCAGATGCGAGAGCAAGTGCATGCAAATCACATGTATCATCCATAGGAACATCTTTTGAATGAACTTTTAATGTTTCTTCTCTACCCTTTAAATCAGGTCTGTCTACGATAATACGTCTGTCGAAACGGCCTGGACGTAAGAGTGCCTTATCCAGTACTTCCGGTCTGTTTGTAGCAGCCAGTACGAGAAGGCCCTTTGAAGTATCGAAACCATCCATCTCTGCGAGGAGCTGGTTAAGTGTCTGCTCACGTTCATCGTTTCCACCGCCGAATCTACTGTCACGACTCTTTCCGATAGCATCAATCTCATCGATAAAGATAATACATGGAGCATGTTTGTTTGCTTCCTTGAACAAATCTCTAACTCGTGATGCACCTACACCTACGAACATCTCTACGAAATCTGAACCAGCGAGTGAGAAGAAAGGTACTCCGGCTTCACCGGCTACAGCCTTTGCGAGAAGAGTCTTTCCTGTTCCAGGAGGTCCCACGAGCAGGGCACCCTTTGGAAGCTTCGCACCGATTTCAGTATATTTCTGAGGATATTTCAGGAAGTCTACTACTTCCTCAAGTGATTCTTTAGCCTCATCCTGTCCGGCTACATCTTTAAATGTAACTCCAGTAGTCTTCTGAACATAAACCTTTGCGTTTGTCTTTCCGACGCCCATAGAGCCGCCGCCCATTCTTCTCATAAGAATAGCAAACAATCCCCAAAGGATTAGAAGCGGAAGTACAAATGACAGGATATTGTAAATCATATCCATAGTTCCGTTTGAAAGTTCCGCATCGATTTCTACATTCTTTTTCTTTAACAGAGGCAGTAACTCTTCATCGTGAAGAGAAGCAGTATAAAACTCTCTCTTCATCTTCTGTCCTGTCAGTCTGGTGTAGTAGTCATCTCTACTCTGATCCGATTTGCTGTACTTGTATTTTGATTTCTCGCTCAGAGTAAAGTTAATTCTGTCACCTGTAAATTTGACAGATACGACTTCCTTCTTCTCAACAAGTTTTATGAAATCAGAATATGGAATCTTCTGCTTCTGTGATCCCGGTGCAGAAGTGTAAATCATAGTAGTTATAAATACAGCCACCAGAGTGAGTAACAGGAAGACAAATATAGGTTGCTTTCTGTTATTATTGTTTCCGTTTGGCTTATTATTTCTGTTCTGTTCTTCGTTCATGTAAGCCCTCCTAACATAATGAAACTATTATAGGTAACAACCCATTTAAAAGCAATAGTCTACGAATTATATTTTATAAAACCTTTGTGAAAAAAAGCCTCTATTTTCTAGGGTTTGTGACCATATTGTGTCCTTGTTAAAACTTTCGCATATTTTTACGCAAAAAGCCCTCAAACACAACTTCAATATCCACAAATTCATCCTCTCCCGGAATCAATCTATGAACTGAACAATTTCTAACAGGCATACTCCAGAACTCTTCCAGAGGAAGATTTAAAATATCACATATTACCGCATGAGAGAAGCCGCCATGCGAAGTCATGAGGAGATTATAATCTTCATTCTCATGTTCTTTATAGTAATCATACAAACTATCCAGGAAATTTTCAGCACGAACCATAAGCTCATCATATGACTCTACGCCTTCCGGAGCTACGCAGTGTGCTGGATCAGAGAAAAAAGTATGTGTATATGCCGTCTCATCCTCTGAAATAGCGCTACCCTCGAATGGGCCGAAATCTACTTCGATGATTCTCTCTTCCATCTTAAATCTAGCATCATCGCGGCTTATTCCACTCGCATTTTCAGCTGTTACTATAGTTCTCTCAAGTGGTGAAGCCCAAACCTCATCTATTCGGATACCCTGTTCTTTCAGGAACTCCCCGGCTTTAAGGGCATCTTTTTTACCTTTCTCATTCAACTCAGTATTCAGTCTTCCCTGAAGTCTGTTCTGGTTATTCATATCAGTCTCGCCATGGCGCATCAAATAAATATTCATAAAAGCCTCCATTGTTATTATTAAAAAACAAATGTAAAATCATAATCAGAAAGGAGTATTAAGTATGCGACTATTATTAGCAGAAGACGAAGTAGAACTGTCAAATGCAATCGTCACTATTCTCAAACACCAGAATTATTCTGTAGACGCTGTATATGACGGCGTCGATGCTTACGACTACCTCAGCGCACAGGAATACGATGGTGCTATTCTCGATATCATGATGCCTAAACTCGACGGAATCTCCGTTCTAAAGAAACTCCGAAGCGAGGGCAATTCCACGCCCATACTTATGCTCACTGCAAAGAGCGAGCTTAATGACAAAATAGAAGGGCTCGATTCAGGTGCTGATGACTATCTGACGAAGCCTTTTGCTATGCAGGAACTTCTCGCCAGAGTTCGATCCATCACACGACGAAACGGTAATGTCCAAGGTCAGACACTTTCCTTTTCTGATTTAATACTCAACAGGAGTAATTTTACTCTTACTTGTGAGGATAAATCTATAGCACTTTCAAACAAAGAATTTCAAATGCTGGAGATGATGATTGCCAACCCTAAACAAATAATCTCTCAGGATCAGTTCATGGACAAAATCTGGGGATTGGATTCCGAAACTGAGATAAGTGTCGTCTGGGTTTACATCTCATACCTTCGAAAGAAACTCAAAGAGCTAAATTCCCACGTTTCGATTAAGGCAACCCGAAATGTCGGATATTCTCTTATAGATTGATTTTTCAATAGAAAGGCCAAAGTATGGTTAAAAAAATCAGAACCAAGTTTATAAAGATAGCCTTACTGTCTAGTGTATTAGTTCTCTTCGGACTGATTACGATTATAAATATCATCAACTATTCTTCGATTATGAAAGAAGCCGATGAGACGCTTTCGATACTAGTCTCAAATGATGGAGAATTTCCAGATATACGCCCAGAAAAGCCGGAAGTTGATTCACCAGACAACAATCCTCTTTTTTCGCAACCGAGAGAAGGAATGGAGAAACCATTCTCTACCAGATACTTTACTGCTACTTTTTCAAAATCCGGAGAGATCACCAGTGTTAACACCGACAAAATAGCGGCTATATCCGTAGATGATGCAAAGTCTATTGCAACTAATGTATATAGGAAGAACTCTACATCCGGTATCACTTCAGATTATAAATATGCTGTAATAGACAAAGGTGAATCTAAGACTTACATCTTTCTGGATATCGCTGAAAATCTTTCTACTTTTTACAAATTCCTATGGGCCTCACTCGGAATCAGCGCAATAGGAATCGTACTGTTTCTCATACTAATCTATCACCTCTCCAGTATGGTTATTAAACCTATGTTAGAGAGCGCCGAAAAACAACGCCAGTTTATAACAGATGCCTCTCACGAATTAAAGACACCACTGGCTATCATCCAAGCAAACAATGATGTCATAACTTTAGAAAACGGCGAGAGCGAGTGGACTCGTTCCACCTCACACCAGATAGACCGTCTAAATACACTTACAGAAAAACTGGTTTTTCTAAGTCGTATGGATGAGGACACTAAAGAACAGTTAAGCAAATCAAACTTTGATTTATCCTATGCATTAGAAGACACTATCGATACATACGAATCACTGGAGCAGATATCTCATCTAAATGTTGATACAAAGATTACTCCCGGCATTTCTATCTTTGCAGATGAAGGAATGATTAGACGATGCTTCTCACTTCTCATCGATAATGCGATTAAATATACAAACGAAGGTGGATGGATAAAAATTCGTCTCTCCGGAGAAAAACACCCTGTATTCACTATCGCAAACTCATGTGAAGAAATCACCCCGGGAGAGCATCCAGAATTCTTCGATAGATTCTATCGTAGTGATAAATCCAGAAACTCTAAAACAGGTGGATTCGGTATCGGTCTGTCCGTAGTATATGCGATAATACAAGCTCATGGCTTTACGATAAGTGCATCAAGCCCAGACGATAAATCGATTATTTTTACAATCCGATTCTAATTCTTTGAAAAAATTTTCAAATTTAAACTTCCTTTAAGGTTCACATAGTATCCTCCTATCAGATCAAACAACAAACGATCTGATAGGAGGAATTTTCTTATGAGTATTCAAACCGTATTTAATCGAGAAGAAATCAAATTTCTGATTTCAAAAGAGAAAAAAGATATAATCCTGGAATCTCTCGAAGGGCTCTTCGTCCCAGATAACTATGGAGAGAGTACTATTTACAGTTTGTATCTAGATACTCCTGATTTCCTCCTGGCTCGTAGGTCTCTAGAGAAACCTCTATACAAAGAGAAACTTCGACTCCGAAGTTACGGACGAGCAAACGATAACACGCTAACCTTCTTTGAAATAAAGAAGAAATTTAGAACTACCACAACCAAGAGACGAATATCCCTCCCCTACCCCGAATTAATCAAACTCTTGGAAGAGGAGGAATCGTATTCCCCCGAAGGTATTTCTACCACTTTAAATCCACAGGTGTTACACGAAATCAACTACTCCATGAAGCGCTACCACGATTTAAAACCTCGTGTACTGATGACTTACGACAGACAAGCCTACTATCACAAAGACGACCACGATTTCAGAATCACCTTTGATAGAAATATTCGCTTCAAGACCGCAGATATCTCTCTAAACTCTGCTGCCGACGGCGAATCCATACTTCAGAATGACTACTACATTATGGAAGTAAAGATACTAAACGCGATGCCTCTCTGGTTTGCCAGATTGCTATCAGAGAACCACATCTACAAAACTTCCTACTCAAAATATAGAGAAGCTTATACACGAATCACAGAACAGGAGAAAACATTATGTCAAACTTATTCACAAATATCTTCACAAGCACCGCTACTACCAATCTCCAGCTAACATCATTTTTAACCTGTATAGCTGTATCTTTGGTACTAGGATTTATAATTGCATTTGCTTATTCACTCAAAAGCCGCTACACAAACTCTTTCTTCATGACGATCTCACTTCTGCCTGCCATCGTCAGCGTAGTAATCATCATGGTAAACGGTCAGCTTGGCGCTGGAATCGCTGTAGCCGGAGCCTTTAGCTTAGTTCGTTTCCGTTCAGTTCCGGGAACCGCGAAAGAGATTTCTACCATATTCCTGGCCATGTCTACCGGTCTCATCACAGGAATGGGCTATCTGATGTATGGTGTAATCTTTACAGTTATTTTTTCAGCACTACTCGCCATCTTTAATCTAATTGGAAATACTGCAGAGAGAAATGCACCTAGAATTCTAAAGATTACCATTCCAGAGAATTTAGATTACAGTGACATCTTCAATGATGTACTAGACAGATACACATCAAATTATGAATTACTCAGCGTAAAGAGCACAAATATGGGAGCACTCTTCAAGCTCGTCTACTCCATCAATACGCTTCCAGGAACTAATGACAAAGAATTTCTCGACGCGCTTCGCGAGAGAAACGGTAACCTCGAAGTTATGATTTCCCGACAGGAGGTAAACTATAATGAACTATAAGAATATTTTTTCAAACCGCAAATCCTTAAAAATAGTACCTGCATTCATACTCGCCGGCACACTCATCCTATCCGGATGCTCTACGACAAAGACTACTTCAACCTCATCCACCGCCCAGAGCACTACTTCATCTAACGTTTCAAAGAACGCAACAGCAAAAACATTAAGCTACCAGGTTTCCGGCATGGATTTAAGCTCGATGTTCTCTAGTCGTGACCTCGAGCAGGAAGCTGACACTTCTGACGCTGTATCCATCTCTCTATCAGACAGCGCATCAAAAGTTTCAAAAGTCGCTGGATCGGGTTCTAAAGACAGTGTATCCATAGACAACACGACAAACACGGTAACTATTAAATCTGCCGGTGTTTACGTATTATCGGGAACACTCTCAAATGGACAGATTGTAATCGAAGCGGAGAATACTGATAAGGTTCAAATCGTATTAGACGATGTCAACATCACTAACTCTTCCTCAGCTGCTCTCTATGTAAAGCAGGCTGATAAAGTATTCGTTACAACAGCGTCCGGTTCAACTAACACACTTGAAAACACATCCACATTTACTGCAGATGGGCAGACGAACGTAGATGGTGTTATTTTTTCAAAAGAAGATATCACTCTTAATGGCAAAGGAACTCTGACGATCAAGTCTGCCGCTCACGGCATCGTGTCCAAAGATGACCTAAAAGTCACTGGCGGAACTCTAAATGTAGAAGCTGCGAGCCACGCACTTTCCGGCAAAGACAGCATTCGCGTAGCCGGCGGAACACTTAATCTCACTGCGGAAAAAGACGCCCTCCACTCTAGCAATGCCGATGACACAAAGAAAGGATACATCTATATCGAAGGTGGAAGCTTCACGATAAATGCTAAAGATGACGGAATTCACGCCGACACCGACCTATACATCAAAGAAGGAAGTATTAATATAGAAAGCAGCTATGAAGGTTTAGAAGGAAACACTATCACTATCGACGGTGGAGATATTAAAATCACATCCAGTGATGACGGCCTAAATGCCGCATCAGGAAATGATGATTCGACAGAAGAATCTCAAGGCATGTTCGCTAATGGGCCACATACAGATGATCCAAATGCTTCAGATTCCACTGCTGTAGTGTTCATAAACGGAGGAACACTAACTGTAAATGCTTCAGGAGATGGATTAGATTCAAATGGAACCTTGACTGTCACAGGCGGAACTGTATACGTAGCCGGCCCTAGCGATAACGGAAATGGAGCACTCGATGTAGGAACAGAAGCTACTATCACAGGTGGTACAGTTATAGCAACTGGCGGATCCGGAATGGCTGTAAACTTCAGTTCCAATTCTACACAGGGCTCTATGCTCGTCGGAGTAAGTCAAACCAGTGACGCGGTAACACTCATCGATTCAAGCGGAAACGAGATTGCGACTTTCTCTCCAAACAAAGCCTACAACTCGGTTGTAATCTCCACACCTGAAGTAAAGAGCGGCTCTACTTATACAGTAAAGACTGGTTCAAACAGCACTTCTGTAACCATGGATGCTATTACATATTCAAATGTTTCAGGTGGAATGGGCTCTCCAGACAACACGGGACGAGGTAATATGGGTGGAACTTTTGGTGGCAAAGGAGGCTTCGGTGGAGGACATTAATCTAAAAAGCTTATAAATAATTCGTTCAATCACGAATTTCATGCTATAATGTTCCTCATGAACAAGATAATATTAGATTTTGAATATTGCGAAGTGCTTGAAACTTTCATTAGAGAACGCCGTATCTGCAAGAAAGAATTGATTCAGATTGGTGCGGTTATGCTCGACGAATATAACGAAGAAATAGATTGCTTTAATGAATATATCAAGCCTAAATACTCCAGAGTTTCAGAGTACATCGAAGACTTAACACACATCTCAAATGAAATGCTTGAAGATAAGAGGTCTTTTGAGGAGGTAATGGATGACTTTCTAGCTTGGTGTGGAGAAGATTACGTAATCTATTCCTGGAGCAAATGTGATATAGGCGTACTTCGCAAAGAAATAGCTTTAAAAAAATATCATCACATCAACCTGAAATATATGCTTAGAAACTGGCTCGATTTACAGGCCGATGTCGATAGAACTCTTAAATCCAGAAGTTGCCTGGCACTAGACTATGTACTAGATGGTTTAGGAATCGAATTCGAGGGTACACCTCATTCCGCTATCGACGATGCGAGAAATACAGCTTATGTATATCAGGCATATCAAAACAAACGTAAATTTAAACGATTAATGTTTAGAAAAATGGAAGCAGAATGATCTCTGCTTCCATTTTTTCATTGGAAGGTGTATATAGCTGAATGATTAAAGCTTTGCCAAATCATTTAATACCGTCTTTATATCTGCATCTATAAGGATAGATCTATCTATAATCGCCTCTGGCGCACTGCACTCGCCCAGATTAATGCACGCATATGTCGCATTTCTGTTTCTCATAACTCGCTCCCAGAAAGGATGCCGAATTTGTTCCTTCATATATGGACCTGATCCAAGTTCCAAATACAGAATTTTCTTATCTCGATTCTTTAAGAGAAAGTCGTCTTTCTGCGCTGAACCTATATACCACCCATCCGGATGAACGAAATGCGCTCCTAAGTCCACATTCAATGTCATAGGTCTATTACACTTCGGACATGTCGGAACTAGGTCCTCTGAAATTTCCATCTTTACTTTTCCATTTGAAGGGAAAGACATCTTTGCTTCCCCATCATAAACGAATCCCTGCGATTTCATCATATTTATAACATACTCACGATTGTTATACACTTCCTGATGACACGGCTCGCTACACTGAAAATAATTATAATTACCCTTCATATAGAAAATCCGCTCTTTGTCGATACCATTCTTTATAAGCTGATTATCGATATTTGAGGTCATCACAAAATAATTCTTATCCCGAAGCAATGTAGCCAGATTCTCATAAGTCCCATTATCATAGGTCTCATAAGAATAGCACCATATCAGTCTCGAGCGATATGCCCATAACTCGTATGCATTAATAATCGGATAAAACAATCCCTTGTATTCATTTTCAATATTGTATTTTGAAATAAAATCACCGAAATAATGTTCAAATATTTCCGTAGAATTTAAGCCGGCAGCATTTGACAGACCTGCTCCAGCTCCTATAAATATAGCTTCCGCTGAATCTATTTTTGATTTTAAAATTCGAACTTTTCTGACATAGTTTTCTACTCCGCCACGCTCTATCTTTCCAAACTCCATAGCCACCCCTTTATAACTTTCTTTCAAATCACTTTAAAAACTCGTAACGTAGAATCATCTTAGTCTCCGAAAATACTACAATACCTACTACTAATAAATCCCACAACAAGAACAAAAATGATATATTTTCATTTTATACTTTTTTTATAATTTTACAACGTTTTTCTAAATTTTCCATAAACTATCTCGTTAACCCCTATTTTTTCTATACTTTTACTTTATAATTAAAAATAGATTTACGAATCAAAGGAGGTTGCTATGAATAAAGCAAAAAGTGGAAGCTTACGATTAAAAATGTTAGGTTCAATCCTGCCATTTATCATCATCGCAATGCTGTTTTTAACTGTTGTCTCTGCTATTACCAGCAGAAACATCATTAACAAACAGATTCAAGACACTATGCAGGCAGAATTAAATTCTAATATGAACGAAATCAACGCCAATTTGGATGTCGTTCGAACAACTGCATTAAACTTGGCAGATTCTGTTTCAGGCACATATACCAATACCACCATGGACCAGTACAGAGATGTTTTTTCTGCTACAGTTCTAAAATCCGACATTCTTAATGGCTGCGGTATTTGGTTTGAGCCTAACGTCTATGATGCATCACAGAAATATATGGGACCTTACTGGTATAAAGACGGAAACGAAATCGTAGAAACATACGACTATAGTAATGAAGAGTACGACTATTTTAGTCAGGAATACTACAAGATATCCAAATCTCTCAAAGAAGGCAAAGCCGATATTACAGACCCATATTATGACGAGACTTCCGGAACTATCATGTCTACATGTGTGGCTCCTATTTATAAAGACGGTAAATATCTCGGTTGTGTTACAGCAGATATCGTGCTCGGAACAGTTCATGACATAGTTTCCTCTATTAAAGTAGGTGAACAGGGTACTGCTATGCTTACTACAAAATCCGGCGTATATCTATATACAAAGGATTCTAAAAAAGTTGAAAAATCCGAGTTGATTACAAAGGATTCAAATAAATCCCTTGCTTCAGCAGCAAAAGACGTATTAAAGAAAAATCACGGAACTACATCCTTTAAAGATGGTAAAGAAGAATACAATCTATACTATTCAACATTACCAGGTGTAGATTGGAAACTTATGATTCAGATGCCTCAGAGCGAGCTATCTCAGCCAGTTCATAGATTAATCCGTATCATGACTACTATCGCGGTAATCGCCTTACTCATTTGCGTGATTGTAGTACTATTACTAGTAAACGGAATTGCTAAATCTATTTCCTCTGTCAAAGAATTTGCTATGCACCTCGCAAGCGGAGACTTTACAACAGACAAGATTTCTTCAAAGAGAAATGATGAAATCGGACAGATGAGTGGATCCCTTAATGAAATGTTTGAAAGCAACAAAGACGTAATCACAAAGATTTCTGAAGGTTCTTCTGAGGTAAATAACACCAGCGAACAAATGAGCCGAGTTGCAAATGAACTAAGTACACGTTTCGAAAGCATCCAGTCAAATATGCTTCAGGTTAACGATGCTATGACAAATACTGGAGCAGCAACAGAAGAGGTAAGCGCTTCCGTTGCCGAAGTAAGCGACTCTATAAGCGTTCTAAATGACGAAGTACAGAATACGGTAGGCCAGATTTCAAACATCAAATCTCGAGCTGCTGAAATCGAGACTTCCAGCAAGAAAGCTTATGATAATGCTATTTCTATAGTAGAAACACGTGGCAATGATTTTGAAGTAGCTCGAAAGAAAGCTGAAGTTGTAAACGAAATTGGAAATCTGGCAAACTACATTTCAGAAATCGCAGATCAGATTACACTGCTTTCACTGAATGCTTCTATCGAGGCAGCACGAGCTGGTGAACAAGGTCGTGGTTTCGCAGTTGTAGCAACTGAAATCAGCAAACTTGCTACTGAAACAGCAGGTACTGTTGATCAGATTAACGATACGATTGCTGGAGTTCAGGAAGCATTTGCTTCATTAAATTCCAGTGCATCCGAGCTCCTTACATTCCTTCAGGAAACAGTCACACCAGATTACGACAAATTTGTAGGTGTTGGAAAACAGTATGGTGATGATGCCCAGATGTTCGGTAACCTGTTTGAAAAAATAACAGAAATGGTTGAATCCATAAACAGAACTATGGATGAAGTTAACTACGCTGTACAATCCATAGCTGAATCAGCTCAGGATACGGCAACAAGTTCTTCTGAGGTAACAGAAACGGTAAACAACGTATCCGATACAGTTAGCGAAGTTTCAACCATGGCAAAGAATCAGAACGACGTCGCAGAAAAACTATCTGGTATCGTTGGCAGATTCAAGCTTTAAGCTCTAAATAATTGATAACAAAAGTACAAAAATGGATGCCACCTTTTCAAAGGTTGGCATCCATTTTTTGTTATTACCTCTTTTTTACATTAAACTCGACAGATATCTCTTTAGTACCGAGTTCATAATACTCTATTAATAGATTCCCTGAGCAATCATCGCATCGCAAACCTTTTCGAATCCGGCGATATTTGCACCAGCCACGAAATCCCCAGACATATCATAACGATTAGCCGCTTCATTGATATTCTTATAAATATTAATCATGATGTTATGAAGTTTTTCATCTACTTCATCAAAAGTCCATGATAATCTCTCACTATTCTGTGACATCTCAAGTGCTGAAGTAGCAACACCACCTGCATTGGCAGCTTTTCCTGGAATAAACAAAACATTCTCTGCCTGAAGATACTTTGTAGCTTCAAGTGAAGTCGGCATATTAGCTCCTTCACAAACAGCGAGAACACCATTTGATACTAAGCTTTTTGCATCTTCCAACAAAAGTTCATTCTGCGTAGCACACGGAAGAGCGATATCACACTTAACAGACCAAACGCCTCTGCCTTCATGATATTCTGCACTACTTCTCTTTGCTTTGTACTCTGTCAGTCGTGCTCTATTTACTTCCTTCACTTCCTTCAAAAGCTCAACATCTATTCCATCCGGGTCATAAATCCATCCAGTAGAATCAGAACATGTGACAACTTTTGCGCCAAGCTGAATTGCTTTCTCAATAGCATAAATAGCAACATTTCCTGCACCAGAAACTGCTACAGTTTTTCCAGCCATTTCCATACCATGATCTCTAAGCAATTCTTCAGTAATATATACAAGTCCATAGCCGGTTGCTTCTTTTCTAGCCAGAGATCCACCATAGGACAATCCCTTGCCAGTCAAGACACCTTCATAACGGCCAGTAAGTTTTTTATACATTCCGTATAAATATCCTATTTCTCTAGCGCCAGTTCCAATATCCCCAGCCGGAACATCGACATCAGCACCAATATATTTATAGAGCTCAGTCATAAAGCTCTGACAAAAAGCCATAACTTCACGATCAGACTTTCCCTTTGGATCAAAATCAGATCCACCCTTTCCTCCGCCTATCGGAAGACCTGTTAACGAATTCTTGAACACCTGTTCAAATCCCAGGAACTTAATTACTCCACTGTTAACAGACGGGTGTAATCTCAGGCCACCCTTGTACGGTCCGATAGAATTATTAAACTGAACTCTGTAACCTCTATTTACCTGTACCTGACCCTTATCATCAACCCAAGGAACCTTAAACATGATCAAACGATCCGGTTCTGTAATTCTCTCCAGGATTGCTTCTCTACGGAATTTCTCTTCATTCTTCTCTATTACAGGCCGAAGAGACTCCAAAACCTCAGTAACAGCCTGAATAAACTCCGGCTCATTCCCATTTTTTGCAACAACTTTTTCGAGAACTTCATCTACATAATTCATCTTTTTCTTCCTCCCTAGATATAAATCAACACCATTTTGAATTATAAACCTTTAAGTGGAAAAGCAAAAGATATTTGCAAATATTATATTTAACAAAAAAAGGAACCCAAAAAGGTTCCTTAAAAAATCTAGATTAATCAGTTTTTTACTTACCCTGCGGCACTTATTCCTTCAAAAGGTGTAGTTAAACCTTTATCATCTAAACTCTCTCTTAACCCCTCATCTATCGTATACCAACCTTTATAGTCTTCGCCTTCCAAATAAAAACTAACAAAGTAATCTGAATCTTTTTCGGTATATGGGGTATAAAATTTTACCGCTTTGAAAGATGTCCCTAGGGGAACTGTCCCAATTAACTGAGTACACTTTTTATCTTTGTAAATATTAAATTCTACAACAGTTTTCAAATCATATTCTTGTTCAGGCGCATCAAGGACACATCTATTATATTCTTTTATCAAATGAGTATGACTTTTTAGTTTTACTTTACCATCTTTTTCTATATACACAGATTGAAAATGCATATTTGAAAGCCCTTCGTTCGCACCGTCCATTACTGTATATAATTTATTGTTTTTTACCTTTATACTTATAACTCCATCAAAACCACCTGGAACATCTCTAAAGTCTACAACTCTTTTCATTCCTTTTTTTGAAATGAGGTATAATTCATCTGACCATGCCCCGTGTGAGCCTCCAGCATTCAATGACAAATACAAATATGCATGTTTATTCAACTTAATAAATTTATACTTATACCAATGTCTAAAATATAAATTCTTTTTTACAAGCTTTTTATTGACATATATGCTAATACTATTTCCAAATCCTTCTTCATCATGTGCATTATGAAATTTAAATCTAATATTTTCCTTCTTGCCATCATTATTAATGTCAAAACTGTCTTTATGAGATTCTTCACCTACTGCGACTACACCATCCGCTTCTTTCGCCTTAACTTTTTGTGCAGAACCGCATATAGAAATTCCTAAAATCAAGCTCAGCATACATACTATAAAAGATTTTTTCATAGCGTATCACCTCTAAAAATCAAGCGTCATAACAAAAAGTATAACTACTAAAACCGTTAACACAACCGGAATCATCTCTACTCTAGAATCTGCTCTCTCGCACGCCTCTTTATCTCCCAAAGTATTATTCTTTTCTTTATGAGCCATAATACCTGTATAAATAAGGTTAATAACATAAGCCGTTGTCATATAAAAAGCTGAGACAGCAGCAATCGCAGCTGCAATTAACAACTGAATAAACGCTACAATAAGTCCAAAAACACTAAAAGAAACCACGCAACTTATAATACCATGAACAAGATTTAAGATTCCAGTTGCAAGATACGCGCCAACTGCGCCAAATGCTCCAGCTGCAATTCTTGGTAATGAAAGAATAATAGCAAAAATGAATGCTAGTATAAGTCCAATTGGAATAAAAGTCCAAAAAGGCATCGCTTCAATAAACACAATAATAAGGCTAGCGACCAAACCAACAGCAATCGACTTCTTCAAACTCTGAATCATAGCATCAAATCTATCTACGTATGTTTCATTCTCTAATTCTTCAGAATCTACTTCCCATTTAGCTTTTTTCTCATTATTTTGACCTACATTTTCCTTATAATCGTTATAATCCCAAACGGTCTTAGCCTCATCCATTTTTTCATTTGGAATCAAACTAGCACAGTTAGAGCACAAGCAAAATGTTGTTCTCTTATTATTAGTACCAAAAAGGTTAATATCTGATTTTTTTAACTTCTTCTTGCAATTAATACATCTTCTTTTTTTAGAAGAAAATGCCCATTTTAATATAAAAAACGCAAATAACAAGAACAAAATTAAATAAATATAATAACCACTCCAATATAAATCATAAAGAATATACTTCA
>Ga0256405_10002069_pt1 | contig 49060 bp, 36 predicted proteins | sample RumenRJG_02DNA_FD_189096 | JGI IMG/M metagenome (GOLD analysis project Ga0256405, IMG submission 189096) | Bovine rumen microbial communities from Lethbridge, Alberta, Canada - RJG_02 | ecosystem: Host-associated > Mammals > Digestive system > Stomach > Rumen | place: Canada: Alberta...
TGACAATCGGCGAAAAAATAAAATATTTCCGCAAACAGCGGGGTATTACACAGGGAGAACTTGCAGAATTGACAGGAATCCATCCTGTTTCCATCCGAAAATACGAGACAAATAAAATGCAGCCGCTTCCTCCTCAGGTCGAGAAGATTGCAGCTGCATTGAACGTAAACTTCAGTGCGATCTATGGAATGGATCAGAGCGCTTTCCGTCTGGAAACACGCGGAGATCTGATGGGATTATTGATGACTTCCTATAAAGCCGGACTGATTCAGGTTGATGGTCCGAAAGACAGATATGGTGCCTTCAAAGAAGAGCAGTGCTGCATCCGCCTGACCCCGGTACTTTCGCAGTATTTTGCTGTGGCGGGTCAGGAAGATGAGAATAGGAATATGCTGCCAGCACTAAAAGTGACAGATTCATCTGTCCTGTCTGATTTTATTCGTTGGGAAGGTTTATACCGTGAAGGATATCTGAAGGATCAGGAGCTGCTGAAAAAAGGAAATTCTTCTGAAGATGAGAAATATGTCGCTGATGATTTTCGGGAGATGCTGGAGCAGATCGAGCTGGACCTGCAGGCGTCTCAGAAGAAACTGGATAAGACCTGTGACCACAGCGATGATGCCGACTCTGAAACGGAATAATTTTGAAAAGTGTACTCAAAATGTACTCACGAGACATAGAAAAAGTCCGGAAGCCCAGTGTTTATGCTGGTTTCCGGACTTTCAATATTTATTCCAGCTCAATCGTTCCGGGCGGCTTACTGGTAATGTCATAGAGCACGCGGTTGACGCCTTCCACTTCGTTAATAATACGGTTCATAGTGGTCTGAAGCACATTCCACGGAATCTCAGCCGCCTCTGCGGTCATGAAGTCACTGGTGATGACAGCGCGGAGCACGACGGCCAGGCCGTAGGTGCGGTGGTCTCCCATGACGCCTACGCTGTGCATGTTGGAGAGGGCGGCAAAGTACTGGCCAAGGTTCTCGTCCACACCTGCCTTATGCAGCTCCTCTCTGAAAATATAGTCCGCATCCCTTACGATCTCTGCCTTGTAGGGGGTGATCTCGCCCACAATACGGACAGCCAGGCCGGGGCCGGGGAAGGGCTGGCGGTAGACCAGTTCGCGGGGGACGCCCAGTTCCAGGCCTACGCGGCGCACTTCATCCTTAAAGAGCATGCGCAGGGGCTCAATGGGGGTCTCGTCAAAGCCCAGTTCGCGAACAAGCTCGATGGGAAGGCCGCCCACGTTGTGGTGGGATTTGATGACGTCGCTGGTCTTGCCGTCTCCGCTCTCGACCACATCCGGATAGATGGTGCCCTGGGCAAGGTAACGCACCTTTCCCTTCAGCTTCCTGGCTTCATCGCCGAATACGCGGGGAAATTCCTCACCGATGATCTTGCGCTTGGTCTCGGGATCTGTCTGGCCGATCAGCCGCTTGAAGAAACGTTCCTGGGCATTGACACGGATGAACTGTAGGTCGAAATTGCCCTTCGGGCCGAAGATGCTCTCCACTTCGTCGCCCTCATTCTTGCGCATGAGGCCGTGGTCTACAAAGACGCAGTGCAGCTGGTCACCGATGGCTTTGGACAGAAGGGCCGCGGCGACAGTGGAATCCACGCCTCCGGAGAGTCCCAGAAGGACGTGTTTGTCTCCAATCTTCTCTCTGAGTTCTTTGATTGTTCTCTCCGCAAAGGAGGACATCTCCCAGTCACCTCTGCAGCCGCAGACATCCATCACAAAACCGCGGAGCATCTTTTTCCCTTCGGGGGTATGCTCCACCTCGGGATGGAACTGGACCGCGTAGAGTTTCTTTACAGGATTTTCCATTGCAGCCACCGGGCAGTTAGCCGTGTGCGCCGTGATCCGGAAGCCCTCCGGGACCCGGGCTATATAGTCCGTGTGGCTCATCCAGCAGATGGTAGAACCGACTGTTTCCTTCGCATTTTCATCGCTTGCATTAACAGTGACCACATCCTGAAAGAGCAGGGAATCCGGCGCATCGATCATCACCTCTGTCCGGCCGTACTCGCTGACAGGTGCCGTCTTCACTGCTTCCGCATTGGCCGCATAGCCGGCCTGTGCATTCTCATCCACAGAGGCGCCGCCCGTTTCGGCATCCTTTTTTCCATGACTGCCATCCACAGCGTGGGCTGCGCCGCAGCGATAAGCCATGAGCTGGGAGCCGTAGCAGATGCCCAGAACAGGGATCCCCATCTCAAAAAGCTCCGGGGAGCAGGTGGGTGATTGCTCATCGTAGACACTGGCGGGACCGCCGGTCATGATGATACCCCTGGGGTTCATCTCCCTGATCTTTTCAATTGACAGTGTGTGCGGGTGGATCTCACAGTACACATTACACTCCCTGACGCGGCGGGCGATCAACTGCTTGTACTGTCCTCCAAAATCCAGGACAATAATCCTCTCCTGCTGCATAAATCTACCTCCAAAAATCTGTCCGTTTTTATCTCAGTGGGATGCACAGTTACAAGTCACACCCGCACGCGACGGGCAAGACTCTCTTGCTGGTACTGCCCCGACAGTTTCTTTTTAAGCATACGTGGGAAACAGCGTCCGGCCGCCTTTGGCCTTTGGCTGTTTCCCACGTTTTGTTTAGTCTTACGGATTATATCGCTCTCCCCGGCATCAATACATGCTCAGTACAGGTATATGCCGAAAGAGCTTTTCTATTACAGTTCGCAGGTTCCCACGGTACGAGGGAAGGGCAGGACGTCACGGATGTTGCCCATGCCGGTCAGGTACATGACGCAGCGCTCGAAGCCCAGGCCGAAACCGGCGTGGCGGACACTGCCGTAGCGGCGAAGGTCGAGATAGAACTGGTAACTCTCTTTGTCGAGGCCGAGTTCGTCCATGCGCTTCTCGAGTTTTTCGAGGTCCTCTTCACGCTGGCTGCCGCCGATGATCTCACCGATGCCGGGAACCAGGCAGTCCATAGCTGCGACAGTCTTGCCGTCGTCGTTCAGCTTCATGTAGAAGGCCTTGATCTCCTTGGGATAGTCTGTGACGAAGACGGGGCGCTTGAATTCCTTCTCGGTGAGGTAGCGCTCGTGCTCGGTCTGCAGATCACAGCCCCAGGATACCTTATAGTCGAATTCATCGTTGTGCTTCTCGAGGATCTTGATGGCATCGGTATAGGTCACATGTCCGAAATCGGAGTTGAGGACATGGTTGAGGCGGTCCAGAAGGCCCTTGTCGATGAACTGGTTGAAGAAGTTCATCTCTTCGGGTGCATTCTCCAGCACATAGCGGATGACGTATTTGAGCATGTCTTCGGCCAGCTGCATGTTGTCCTTGAGGTCTGCGAAGCAGAACTCGGGCTCGATCATCCAGAACTCAGCTGCGTGACGGGTGGTGTTGGAGACCTCTGCGCGGAAAGTCGGTCCGAAGGTGTAGACATTGCGGAAGGCAAAGGCATAGGTCTCGACATCAAGCTGGCCGCTGACGGTCAGGTTGACTGGCTTGCCGAAAAAGTCCTTGGAGTAGTCGACTTTTCCGTCCTCTGTTCTGGGAAGCTCCTCCATGGGAAGGGTCGTCACCTGGAACATCTCTCCTGCGCCCTCGGCGTCGCTGCCGGTGATGATGGGAGAATGTACATAGACAAAGCCGCGCTCCTGGAAGAATTTGTGGATCGCGAAGGCGATCAGGGAGCGGACACGGAACACAGCGGTAAAGGTGTTGGCGCGGACACGCAGATGGGGAATGGTGCGCAGGTATTCAAAGCTGTGGCGCTTTTTCTGCAGCGGATAATCAGGAGAGGAAGCACCCTCGACTTCAATCTTTTCAACCTGCATTTCAAAAGGCTGCTTTGCATTTGGTGTCAGAACGATAGTTCCTGTCGCGATGACGGCAGAGCCGATGTTGAGTTTTGCGATCTGCGCAAAATTTTCCAGTTCATTCGAGTATACCAGCTGCAGTGTCTGGAAGCAGCTTCCGTCATTGAGCGTGATAAAACCGATCTTTTTCGAGTCGCGGTTGGAACGGATCCATCCGCCGACTGTAACGGTCTTGTCAGCAAACGCTTCTTTTGTCGCAAAGAGATCCTTGATCTCGGTCAGGCTGTATTCCTGTCTCATACTATAATCCCCTCTTTTTGAGTCATTCCAGGTTGTATTGTATACGCGTGCAAACGCCTCACGGCCGGTACAGGTGTAACCGGCATCGGTCAAACGTCTGATCAGTTTTCATGCATCGCCGCTGTATCTTCTGTATTTCCATTCGAAGCATTCTCATTGGAGTTCTCCGAAGTGGAATCTGTATCTGCCGAATCAGCAGTATCAGAAGAGGCGGACCGGTCGGATGAAGAATCCTCGGAAGTATCCGCCGTATCAGAAGCGGAAGCTTCCTTTGTTCCGGAGGTGGAAGCCTCGTCTGCCGGCTTTTCTTCGTCAGGCTCTGTGACCTTGCAGTTCTCATAGAGCCAGTCACGGACGCGGTTGCTCAAAAGCTCATCCCTGATGTATTCCTTCAGATAGCGGTCCATATCCTCCACTTTGATCTCGGTAGAACTGCCCTCTGCATATTTGGAAATGGCTGTGTTGATCTCCTCTTCTGTGGGGTTGAGATCTCTCTCATCCGCGATTGCCTGGTAGATCACGCTGAGCTGAGCGCCCTGTGTGGCAAAATCCCTGATCATCTGCTCATAATTATCTTCTGTTGCGCCGTACTGTTTCTGCATATATGTCTCAATAGGCATATAGTTGGAAGAAGCAGCGTTGTTGAGATAATTATTATACTGGAAATAATAACTGTCCTGCATCGGCTGAGGAATATCCTGCTTAAAGGTACAGGTTGCCAGAAGATTGTCATCGATCTGGCGTTTGATCAGCCAGATATATCTCTGCTCATTCTCTTCAATCATATTGCTGCGGATATATTCCCGGAAAGAATCGATATCCGTGACAGCCTGGCCGAATTCATTGGTCAGATTCAGGCTCTTGACAAAATCATCCGTGAGATTGTCAGCGGACACCTTTTTGACAGTTACTGTAAAGACAACATCCTTGCCCGCAACGTCTTCTGCCGGATAGTCGTCGGGGAATTTGAGATTGAGGTCCAGTGTCTCGCCCTTTTTCGCGCCGATCAGTCCATCTTCAAATCCTTCGATAAAAGCACCGGAACCGATCTGCAGATCATAGGAGCCTGTGCCGCCTTCAAATTCTTTTCCGTCAATTTTGCCGACGTAATCAATGCTTACTGTATCTCCTTCCTGAACACTGCGGGAGACCTCTTCAAGAGCGCCGCCGTTATTCTTCACCAGGAGATTCATCCTGTCTTTGACTTCCTCGTCAGTGGGATCGACCGGTTTTGCAACTTCAACTTCCTGATGCTTGTATCCGTCGGGAAGCTCTACATAGTCGGAAGCCTTTATGCCGGAAAGATAGGCTGTGTCATCCTCCTGCCATGCCGGTGTCTCTTCTGCCGCGGCTGTTGTCGCTGCAGCGTCCGCTGTAGAGGCAGTCGATGCCGTCGCAGAACCTGCAGTGCCTGTTGTCTGGGAACCGCAGCCTGCAGCCATGATACAAAGTGCAGCAGCTCCCGCAATCAGAGCGATCATATTTTTCTTCATGCTTAACCTCCATTTTTAAAGAGCAGCTCCCTGTCTGATGGATTTCATCCATTCGCTGCTCTCGTTACTCATTTATTTTCCGAAAAATGGTATTAACTGATATAGTTTATCACAGTACCGATGAACTGAAAAGGGAGGAATTCTTAAAAAACTGTGACGAGAAAAACAGTGATAAAACATTACACGAAACGTTTCAAGTCACACATTCACCAATCCAGAGTTGTAGTTACAGTTCAGACCCACCTGAAACGCGAGGTGTTTTTCGCGGCATTTCGCGAAAAACCCGAGTACAACGACGAAAATCCCATCGCGTAAGCGATTTGGAATGGGATTTTCGCTCGTTACTGTCCACGCCCTCGATAGGGCGTGAACAGTAACGAGTTGTACGGCGCTCAGATCGTTACTTTCACTTCTGTCTTGTTTTGCCATAAAAAGAATGTTAGAATGTGTTTGCACGAAAAATAATCGCCGGACTTCGGCGTATACCAACGATACGATATTATAGAAATAGACTAATGGAGGATGTATTTTGAGCCGTGTTACGATTGTATTGCTAATTATTATGCTGATCCTGGTGGCCGTTCTGGTCGCGCTGTACTTTATTGGAAAACGGCTGCAGGCCAGGCAGGAACAATCAGATGAACAGATCCAGTCCATGAAACAGCCGATGACACTGCTCATTATTGACAAAAAACGGCTGAAGCTGAAAGAGTCAGGACTGCCGGATCAGGTGATCCAGCAGACACCGTGGTACGCGAAACGCTCCAAGGTCCCGGTGGTCAAGGCAAAGGTCGGCCCCCAATTCATCAACTTCATCTGTGATGAAAAGATTTTTGACAGCATCCCTGTCAAGAAACAGGTCAAGGCCATGGTAAGCGGTATCTACATCGTAGAAGTCAAGGGAATCCGCGGACGCCTGGATACCGACAGCACCCCCAGGAAAAAGAGCTGGGTTGAAAAGCTTCAGGAAAAAGCCGGAGCCAAACCCGTAAAATAAAAAAGATCGATCTGAAATACAGTTCTTTTTCAGAACAATCGATCAAAGTCCATAAAGACAGAAAGGATGAACAGGTTCTCACCGGTTCATCCTTTTTTTAATCCATATTCTTTTTAATCCGTATTCTTTTTTATATTCCTATTCTTACTTAATCTGTTTTCAATTTGCCCGCTGTGTCTTCACTGTCACCGAGCAGGTCAGTTCATAGTCCTGCCCCATGACCAGTTTATAACGGATCCTGGCCTGCAGATCGGAGTTCTCCCGCCCGGAGAAAGGAATGTCGTTTGCGCGAAGACCGCCTCCAAGGACGGATATTTTTTCGGTGCGGATCTCCATGGGAATGGTTCCGTACGCCGTCTCGTAATCACAATGCACAGACGGAACAGACGGATCAAACACCATCCGCGCGCTTTCTCTGCTGCCGCGCTGCATCCATGCATTTTTGCGGGATACAAAGAGACGCACATCCGTGTCATCCCCCCTGTAGGAAAAAAGATATCCCTCCCCGCTTCTGGTCTGCACTGCCCGATACAAGTTGACAGTTTCCTGTGTGTTGCCTTCCGGATCCGACTGTTTTCCCGTGACTGTCAGAAGGACGGGCCGACCGCCGGATTCCGGAGCCCCGCTCATCAGACCTTCCTCCCTGCGCTGAGCGGTTCGCCTGAATAGTGATAAATATCTATTTTTTCTGACGCCAGGATCCCATATTTTATAATGGAATTGGCAAACTGCTGGAACTGTTCCGCCATATCGCTGACATAAAAGCGGTACTGGGGAGTAGTGCTGCCGAGAAACGGACGCTGGTCAGACAAAAGCTTCAATTCTTCAAGCATATGCCGAAGTTCCATGGCAGTCTCATAAGCCGGATTGATCAGGGAAATCTTCTCTCCCGCGGCCCGGCCGATCGTCTTACGGATCAGTGGATAATGGGTGCAGCCCATGATCAGGGTATCGATCCCGTGGTCCAGGAGCGAGGCCATATACCGGCGGGCAATCTCATCTGTCACAGGATCCTCCCAGAGTCCCTCTTCCACAAGCGGGACAAACAGGGGGCAGGCCTGAGCAAAAACTTCCGCCTCCGGCATGATCTCATGGATGAAGTCCGTGTAGGATCCGCTGGAAACGGTTGCCCGCGTGCCGATGACGCCGATCCTGCCGTTTCTGGTGCAGGAACAGGCAGTCCTGGCACCGGGACGGATCACGCCGATCACCGGAACCGGACATTCCTTTTCAATTTCCGGAAGCGCATAGGCACTTGCTGTATTGCAGGCGATCGCAACCGCCTTGACTTTCTGATCCAGCAGAAAACGGACGATCTGCCTGGAATAGCGAGTCACAGTCTCTTTGGACTTGCTGCCATAAGGAACACGCGCCGTATCCCCGAAATAAACGATCTTTTCGTTGGGCATCTGGCGCATGATTTCCCTTGCGACCGTGAGGCCGCCGATTCCCGAGTCAAAAACGCCGATCGGCATCCCGGGTTTCAAATCACTGTATTGTCTCATTGGCATCTAATCAATCTTTTCTATTCACGATCGCGTGTCCGCCGGCGCCTTCCTTTGATTTGCGAAGCTGTCCCAGTATAAATTCACGCTGCCGGTCAATGTGGTTCTTTGCCGCCGCGGAAGCCTTCCTGGGATTTCCTTCCAAAATCGCCTGGCAGATTGCGCGGTGTTCCATGATCAGCTGTTCGTAGTGAAGGTCATCACGTATGTATTCATAGCGGAAACGATAGATTGTGTCTGCCATACCTGTCATCACCTGGTTGAGACGTCGGTTTCCCGCAGCTCTTGTGATGACTTCGTGGAAATTGACATCGCTCTCCGCAATTTCCTGCTCATTGCCGAATTTGGTGCTGTACTCAAAGGCCTCGTTTGCTTTGATCAGCTCCTTTTTGTCTTCTTCGGAAATTCTCTGGCTGGCAAGGGATGCGCAAAGCTGGTCGAGGGCACAGCGCACTTCCATTACGTCCTGCAGATCACCCTCTGTGATCCTGGCTACTCTGGCTCCGCTGCCGGGAGTGATGGTAACCAATCCTTCGATTTCCAGCTTCCGGATAGCCTCACGAATCGGAGTCCTGCTGGTTCCGAGAATTTTTCCGAGGCGAACTTCCGTCAACCTCTCACCGGGATCAAGTTTTCCGGTCAGGATGAGCTTTCGAAGGGTCAGAAAAACTGTCTCTCTGAGAGGAATGGACTGCTGATCATCCGGGGCAGGCATAGCCTCGGGGATCACGGAGAGAAATTCTCTTTCGTTATATTTTTTCTTCTTCTGGTCCGCCATAAATACCCTCCTGGTCCTGCTGTCTGTCACTCCAGCATGAATCCCATAAGTCATCTATCTACATCGGATACCGGCGCGCACACAAAACAGCGGCAGCCCTTTGCAATTTCCGAACACCGGAAAGCCTCTACTGCTCTCTCGGCATCCGGCCTGTTTTCAAAAATACCGAAAACAGTCGGGCCGCTGCCGCTCATTCTGGCGGCCATAGCACCTTGTTCCATCAGCAATTTTTCTATGCTGCCTATAAGGGGAAGTTCTGCTCCCGTGACAAGTTCCAGAACATTTTCACACCGCCTGACAAGACCCGGGAGATCCCCGGCGTTCAGTGCCGCAATCTGCCCGTCTATATCAGGATGATGGTATTCCCCGATCGCATCCACTGCGCGATAGACCTGCGCCGTTGAAGCCGACGCCTCCGGTTTGATGAGGACAACAGCACAATCCGGCATGGGAGGCAGTTCGGTGAGGATCTCACCGATTCCTTCCGAAAGCCTTGTACCGCCGGCAATGCAGTAAGGGATGTCGGCTCCAAGCTGGACACCCAGTTCCATCAGCTCCCGGTCTGACACCTGCGGCGCAAGCAGATCCCTGACTGCCCGAAACGCAGCCGCGGCGTCTGTACTTCCGCCCGCGAGGCCGGCAGCAAGCGGGATCCGCTTGGTCAGCTGCACCTCTACATCCGCGTGGAGATCATACCGGTTCATCATCTTGCGGATGGCACGGCAGATCAGATTGTCCTCTCCTGCCGGAGAAAGACCGCTCTCATCAATGAGGCTGATCTTTCCTGTTCCCTGCTCATTCACAACGGTAAAAGTCAGGGTATCAAAAAGGTCGATCTGCTGCATGATCATGCGCAGGAGGTGATAGCCGTCCTCCCGCACGCCCACAACATCAAGACCCAGGTTGATTTTTGCATAAGCCTTTCTGGTAACTGTTTTTTTCATATATTTACCTGTCATGCCGGAGCGCGTCTGTGCGCAGGCATCGTCAAGGTTGTTGACTTCAGGAAACAATTCCCGTCAGCGAAGACACATGGTCCACCCCGTGGGACGCACACCATTTTTCCATTCCCTGTGCCACACGTATGGTCGTGCAGGGGTCATGGAAATTCATTGCGCCGACAGCAACTGCAGTGGCACCTGCCATCATAAACTCAATGGCATCCTCAGCGGAGGCGATGCCCCCCATCCCGATCACGGGGATGGACACCGCGTGAGCCGCCTGCCAGACCATCCGGACTGCGACCGGCTTGATCGCGGGGCCGGAAAGGCCTCCCGTCTTGTTGGCAAGTACGAACTGTCTTTTCTCTATATCGATCTTCGCCCCTGTGATCGTATTGATCAGCGAGATCGCGTCCGCGCCTCCGGCTTCGGCTGCGCGTGCCATCTGCGTGATATCGGTCACATTGGGCGTCAGCTTCATGATCACGGGCTGTGCCGCCTCTTTTTTGATCCTGCAGGTGATATCATAGAGCGCGTCCGGATTCTGGCCGAATGCAATGGCGCCTTCCTTCACATTGGGGCAGGAAACATTGATCTCGAGCATATCGACCGCTTCATTCTGCAGGCGGCGGACTACGTCCAGATAATCTTCGACACTCTTTCCGCAGACATTGACGATAACTCTGGTATCAATGTCTTTCAGATAGGCAAGATCGCGTTCAATAAAGACTTCCATGCCGGGGTTCTGCAGTCCGATTGCGTTGAGCATGCCGGCACTGACCTCCGCCACGCGGGGCGTGGGATTCCCGGGCCACGGGACATTGGATACACCTTTGGTCACAATACCGCCAAGTCCGGCAAGGTCAATAAACTCCGCGTACTCCAGGCCGGACCCGAAAGTTCCCGAGGCCGTCAATACAGGATTCTTGAATGTCACGCCCGCTATGGTGACGGACATATCCGGTTTCCGCAATGATATTTTATGCGATGACTGAGAAGTATTCAATGGCGATTCCTCTATACGAAAAGGCGGGCAAGCCCTGTTTTACAAGCATCTGCAGCAAATTCAGGTTTGGCAGTTTCAGTCAAGATCCACATCCTCCGCCGGGAAGACGGGTCCCTCTACGCAGACGCGTGCATTGTGTACTTTCGAATGTTCGTCGACTTTTCTGGTCTTTGCAACACACCCGAGACATACGCCGACGCCGCAGGCCATCCTCTCCTCCAGAGAGAGAAAGGCGGGGATATTCTGCTCTTCGGCAAAGCGCTTGATGGCGCGGAGCATAGGGAGGGGACCGCAGGCACATACGACATCCGCCTGAATATTATTTTCACGGACCGCATCAAGGACATTGCCTTTTGTTCCAGCACTGCCGTCCTCTGTTGCTATATACACATCCGCGAAAGCATCCATCTCCTCCCGAAGGAAAAGCTCGCTGTTCCTGTATCCCATCACAGCGGTGACTCTCGTCCCCGCGTCAGCCGTGTCGTGAAGGGCCGCGGCCAGCTCCAGCATGGGCGGCACTCCGATACCGCCGCCCAGCAGCAGGACATGTCTGCCGCGAAGCGCATTCAGGTCGTATCCGTTTCCCAGGATCCCGAGCATATCCATCCTGTCGCCCTTCTTCAGAGCGGTAAAAGACTGTGTTCCCTTTCCTGCAGCCCGGTATACAAACCGGAGCACGCCCCGGTCTCTGTCCCATCTGCAGATACTGATAGGCCGCATCAGGAGCATTTCGCCCCCGGCGGGAAACAGTCCCGCGAACTGTCCCGGACGCACTTCATCCGGGAGATCTTCGGGCGCATAGGCGAGTTCCAGAGACCATATATCCTGTGCCAGCATGCGGCTGTCAAGAACAGTCATTGTTGTCTTTTTTTTCATCAGCCAGATCGTCTCCTGTTCAAAGCAGTTTGCGATTGCGTTCGTATGTCTCTATGATCAGATTGCGGACGCGGTCCGGCAGTTCCTTCTGCTCGTCGCGCCCCATCTCTGCGGTCTCGATCGGTTTGCCGAACTCCACGACGACCGGAGCGGCTTTGATCCTGGGGAAATGGTCTTCCAGGATATCTCCTGTCCCAACGATCGTGACCGGCACGATCGGTGCCTTTGCCTTCGTCGCAATCTTGAAGCTGCCCGCATGGAAGGGAAGGAATTTCCCCTCTTCTTTGGAGCGGGTCCCTTCAGGGAAGATAAACATGGACTGTCCGCCCTTTACAAGCTCGATTGCCTTCAGGATCGTTTTCAGAGCCTTTCTGTCATCGCTGCGGTCCAGAAACAGGCAGTTGATATCCTTCATCTGCATGTGCAGGAGAGGGATCTTTTCAAGTTCGATTTTTGAAATGAATCCGACCGGAACAGGGATCACCGATCCGCAGATCACCACATCCAGCATACTGCGGTGGTTGCCGATAAAAAGGACAGCTCTGTCAGTCGGAATGTTCTCCAGGCCGATGATCTGCGTCTTTCCGACTGCGACAAACCGCACGGCTGTAAACCCTGCCCTTACATATGCGCTCCTCATTTGCAGGGCTGCCTTCGGGTCAAATTTTGCGACCACCCATGTGATCACGTGTTCAATAATACCGATCAAGAGCACCAGGACCAGAACAATCGCTGTCAGTGCCAGACGAAATATCCACATGTAATAACTCCGTTTTCATTTTCCAGTAATAAAGATGCAACACAAAACGGTATACACTTTCAAGATAGTATACCACACGAATACCGAATTTTAAAACAAATCGTCATAGGAATCAAGTTCATTCACGCTTTCCGCGTTACTCGCTGTTTAATCATACTTTATGATATACTTATGCGTAGAACCTGTTACAATTCAGGCCCGCCTGAAACGCAAGGTGTTTTTCGCGGCAATGCCAGGCTTTGTCTTTTTTGCGAAAGACCCGGGTCGTTCATTATATTCACGCCCCGGCGCGGGCGCGGCAGCGGCCTGCTGCCACACACCCTTCAAGGAGGAGACTTATGCTTCTTATCAAAAAGGTATTTCTATATGATCCCGCCTCCGGAACGCAGAGAGAGACGGATCTGCTTATTGAAAACGGAAAGTTCACGCGCATAGAGCCGGATCTCTCCGAAAAAATCTCCGGGATTTCCGCCGGATCCCCCTCTTCCCTCCATGTTCTCAACGGCAAAGGCCTCTGTGCCGCGCCCGGTCTCATCGACACGCACTCGCATTTTCGCGATCCCGGCTATACCCACAAAGAGGATCTGCACAACGGGTCACTGGCTGCGGCGCGCGGCGGATACACAAGTATCATACTGATGGCCAATACAAATCCGGTCGTTGACAATACGGAGGTTCTCTCCGATATCCTGACACGTGCAAAAAAAGAAAAGATCCACCTCTACAGCTGCGCAAATGTCACGCAGGGTATGAAGGGGAAGAAGACTGTCGATTTCGATGCGCTTGCATCCACCGGTGCAATAGGCTTTACGGATGACGGCGTCCCCATCATGGAGGCATCCGTCCTGGAGAAAGCCCTGCTCGCGGCAAAGCGCCTGGATCTGCCGGTCAGCCTCCACGAGGAGGACAAGACCCTGATCTCCCAGAACGGCATCAACGGAGGAGGAGCCGCCGCACAGGCCCTGGGCCTGATCGGCTCTCCCCGGGAAGCGGAGATCACCCTGATCCAAAGGGACGTGGAACTGGCCGTGAAAACCGGGGCGCCGCTCTGCATCCAGCACATATCCACTGCGGAAGGTGTGGACCTGGTCCGCAAGGCCCGCAGGCAGAATCCGCGGATTCACGCAGAGGCAACTCCGCATCACTTCTCCCTGACAGAAGAAGCCATTCTCCGCTGCGGCACCCTGGCCAAGGTCAATCCTCCTCTGCGCACAGAAGCGGATCGTCTCGCCATTATCGAGGGGCTTCGGGACGGCACGATCGATCTGATCGCCACCGACCATGCGCCACATGCGGACCATGAGAAGGCACAGGATGATTTCACAAAAGCGCCCAGCGGAATGATCGGACTGGAGACCGCCTTTTCGCTGGGCCTGAAAAACCTTGTGGAACCGGGCTTCCTGACAATGCAGCAATTCCTTGCCTGCCTCACCTGCGGCCCCGCGGACTTTTATCACCTGAATGCCGGCCGCGTTTGTGAGGGAGCACCGGCTGATCTTGTTCTTTTTGATCCCAAAGCCGTCTGGACCGTGGAGAAACCCTTTGCTTCCCGCTCCTCCAACTCCCCCTTCCTGGGCATGCAGCTTCCCGGTGTGATCCGCTGCACAATAGCCTCGGGAGAGATCATTTACGAGAATCCGTCCTGACCGGCTAAATACCGGGAATCAAAAAGACCGGTTATGAGATCCCTGCCGCAGATCCCCGTCCGGAACCAGGCAGCAGGCAGCATCAGCGCAGGAGCCTGGACATATTGACCAGAAGGTCCTCTGTCATCTGCAGGAGCGTCTCCTCATCTTTGATAGTGCTGCCGGACAAAGGATAGTGAAGCTGAAACTGAGGTGTGCCTTTTGCCGTGAAGGAAAGATATCCCCGGTAATGCTTCACAAGCCTGGGAATATTCTCCACCTTCATGCCTCTGGCATTTGCGTCCGGTATGATCCGGAGTGTTCCGCCGCTGCCGGTGATCTCTGAAAGGTCAAGACGGGCCGCGACAGACCGGATCAGTGCCACACGCAGAAGATTCTTTGCCGGCAATGGCAGATCGCCGAAACGGTCTGTCAGTTCCTCCCGGACGTCCTCCGCGTCAGCCGTGCTGTCAATGGCTGCGATCCGCTTATAAATCTCCAGCTTCTGTTCTTCATTTACGATATATTTCTCGGGCAGGAAAGCATCCACGAGGAGATTGACGGTGACATTTTTTTCCTCCTCAATCTCCTCTCCTTTTGCCCGCTTGACAGCTCCTTCGAGGAGCTTGCAGTACAGATCGTACCCAACCGCCTGCATGTTGCCGTGCTGGACGCGTCCGAGGATGCTGCCTGCTCCCCGGATCTCCAGATCCCGCATGGCGATGCGGTATCCGCTTCCCAGATCCGTAAATTCCCGGATCGCGGCCAGGCGTTTCTCCGCAATTTCCTTAAGGATCTGTCCGCGCCGGTACATCAAAAAGGCATAGGCCGTCCTTCCCGTGCGGCCAACACGCCCGCGCAGCTGATACAGCTGGGAGAGGCCCATCTTGTCGGCATCGCTGATAATGATCGTATTGACATTGGAAATATCCAGGCCTGTCTCAATGATCGTGGTGGAAACCAGAATATCGATCCCGCCGCTGATAAAGTCATACATGATCTTTTCCAGCTCGGACTCCTTCATCTGGCCGTGCGCAAATGTCACTCTGGCCTCAGGCACCATTTCCTGGACTTCCATAGTCGCCCGTTCAATATCATTTACCCGGTTGTGCACATAGTAGACCTGGCCTTTGCGGGAAAGTTCGCGGACAATTGCCTCCCGGACCATTTCTTCATTGTATTCCATGACATAGGTCTGGATCGGCACACGGTCTCCGGGCGCCTGCTCCAGAACACTCATATCCCGGATCCCCACCATGCTCATATGAAGCGTGCGCGGGATCGGTGTCGCGGACAGCGTCAGCACGTCCACATCTTCTTTCATCTGCTTGATCTTTTCTTTGTGTGTGACGCCGAAGCGCTGCTCCTCATCCACGACCAGCAGCCCCAGATTTTTGAATTTTACATCTTTTGACAGAAGACGGTGTGTTCCCACGACGATATCCACGATTCCGGCCTCCAGGTCGCGGATCGTTTTTTTCTGTTCTTTAGCAGTCCTGAAACGTGACAGTACGCCGATATTGACCGGAAAGCTGTGCATACGCTCGGAGAAGGTATTGTAGTGCTGCTGGGCCAGGATCGTGGTCGGCACCAGGACCGCCACCTGCATACCCTCCTGTACGGCCTTGAATGCCGCACGGACCGCGATCTCCGTCTTGCCGTAGCCGACGTCTCCGCAGATCAGACGGTCCATGATCTTTCCGCTTTCCATGTCCCGTTTCGTGTCTTCGATGGCCGCCAGCTGATCGTCGGTCTCCTGGTAGGGGAACATTTCCTCGAGTTCTTTCTGCCAGACTGTGTCCTTGCCGTATACATGGCCCTTTCTGGACTGGCGCTTTGCGTACAGTTCCACAAGGTCATCCGCGACCAGTTCCACCGCCTTCCTGACTCTTCCGCGGGTATTGTTCCACTCCTGGGTGCCGAGTTTGTTGAGCTTTGGCTTGCGGGCGCCCTCTGCCGCCGAGTATTTCTGCAGGACTGTCAGGTCTGTGGGCATGACAAAAAGTACGCCGCCTGCGCCGTATTCGATTTTGAGGTAATCTCTCGCGATATGGTCAACTTCGATCTTCTCGACGCCCCGGTAAATGCCGATCCCGTAGTGTTCGTGGACCACATAATCTCCGACACGCAGCTCCGCGAAGTTCCTGATCTGCTCTCCGCCGTCATAACGGCGGGCCTTCCTCTTTTTCTTTTTTTCCTCTCCGAAAATATCCGCTTCCGTAAAAACCGTAAAACCCAGATCCGGGTAGGAAAAGCCTTTGCGCATTCTCCCGGCAAAGGTCATGATGTCTCCGGCTTCCATGGGCCTCTCCGGGCTTTCGCGGAAATAGGCCACCACATCGTCCGCCGTCAGGCTTTCTGCCAGACGTTTTGCCCGCGTCCGGGAAGGGGAGACAATGATGACGCGCTCCTTTTTCTTTCGAAGCTTTGACAGTTCCTCCCGCAGCGTCTCGTAGCTCATACCGGATAAAGACGCATCCCTTGCGTGCATCTGCACCGCTGTATCAAAGAACAGGGAAAACGACTCGTCGTCCGGAAGGGCGATCGTCACATCCGATTCCTGTGCCGCCCCGGAAAGCAGGGAAAAACCGACACGCCGGTACCCCGTAAGATCTGCGAGTATTTCTGAAGTCCTTCGGATCAGTTCCATCTGTCCTGGCAGGACATATCCTTTTTCGGACCTGCTGATCATACTCTCCCGAAACTCCGTCTCCACTGCCCTGGCATGCTGCAGGATCCTGAGCGGTTCATCCAGAAAGACAAGGGATTTTTCCGGTGTAAAAAGATCCAGCAGCCCCTCTGTCATGGGATAAAAATAGTGGATAAAGCTCTCCAGACCGGTGTAGACATGAAGCTCTCTTGCCTCCTCCGTAATGCGGGCGATCTCTGCCCCGATCCGACCGGCCGCCTCAAGATCTCCCTTTTCACGGAGCTGAGCCGCCACCCGGTCCGCCTCCTTTTTCATCCGCTGAAGACCGTCGTGCAGCCGCATTTCATCCAGGATCATTTCAGATGCCGGAAAAATGCGCACAAACTCCAGCTGCTCCAGAGATCTCTGGCTCAGAACATCGAAGCTTCTGATCGTCTCTATTTCGTTGTCCCAGAACTCGATCCGGAAGGGATTTTCCTGAGTGAGATCGAAAATATCGAGGATGTCGCCGCGGACCGCAAACTGTCCGGGACGCTCAACCTGGTAGTTTTTTTCATATCCCATCGTGACCAGCCTGTCCACCGCCGATGAAAGATTCAGGACTTCCCGCCTGCCGATCTCCAGGACACTGCCCTTCAGTACCCGCACCGGGATCTGCGGCGTCAGGAGCGCAGAAAAAGTGGTCACGACCGTCACGGGTTTCCCTTCCATGATCCTTCGAAGGCACTGCAGACGTTCCTTGTCGATCTCGTTGCCGCGCAGATCCGCCTGATAAAAGATCAGATCCCTGGCAGGAAATACCGACACGTTCCGGTCATAGAACATGCAGTCCTGGGCAATCTCCCTGGCCCTGAGGTCGCTGTAGGTCAGTACCAGCCGAAGCCGGGCATTTTCCGCAAGGCTGTCCTCCCTGCAGAGCGAATACATCAGATGCACCTTCTGCGGATCCACACAACTGTCCGCAAGCACACCTGCCTTCTTAAGGCCGTTTGCAGCCTCCAGCCGCTCTCTTATTCTGTTATATGATGCAAGTCTACTGAGCGGTTCCGAAAAAACGTCCATGTCTCCTCCGGTTTTCTCCTATGCTTCTTACAGTGTCCGGTCTGCTTTTTCCTGTACAGTATTTCCGGCAGATCCTTCTGTTTTTTCCTGTGCAGGCTCTCCGTCAGAGCCTTCCGTCTTTTCATGTGAAGTCTCTTTGACAGATCCTTCCACTTTTTCATGTAAAGCCTCTTTGGCAGATCCTTCTGTTTTTTCCTGTGCAGTTCCTTCTGCGTTTTCCTTCGGCGCCCTCTTTTTCTTCTTTCTGGGCGTATTATACCGGTTCATTGCAAGATCAATACCGTCTGTGACTGCGCAGGCTGCCGCCTCGGCCGCCTTCGCGACAGCATCTTCCATGATCTTCTTTTCTTCCCCGGAAAAATGTCCGAGCACATAGTCCGCCAGGTCGTAATCGGGATCGGGCTTTGCACCGACGCCGACCCGGATCCTGGCAAACGCCTCTGTTCCCAGATGCTGCACGATGTTTTTGAGTCCGTTGTGGCCCCCTGCGCTCCCCTTTTTGCGTATGCGGAGCCGGCCTGCCTCCAGGTCGATATCATCGGAAATGACCAGCAGATCTTCGGAGGGGTCCGCTTTGAAGTAATGCACGATCTCCTGCACGGCTTCCCCGCTCAGATTCATATATGTCATCGGTTTGACAAGGATCACCTTCCGGTCTCCGATCCGTCCTTTCCCGATCATGGACTTCCCGAACCGCTCAGGCCCGCCGATATGGTAGCGGTCCACGAGTTCATCGATCACATCAAAGCCCGCATTGTGCCTTGAACCGTCATACTTTCTGCCGGGATTTCCCAGACCGACAATGATAAAAAAAGTGTCCATTTTTGTCTTTCCTTTATGCTTTCCTGTTATGCTGTGAGCTGCCCGACAAATGGGCACATTGCTGCATGCGCTCCGCGCTTTTTACGCGCTGCGCGCTCCAAAATCGCTTCAAACATTCGGAATCCGTCTGTCACACAGCCCCTGTTTCCCCTGCTGTCAGCGAAAGAAGGGAGCGCTCATTACGCCCCCTTCCAAATACGTGTGTTTTATAATCTGTCATGGTGCATGATGCAAATGCTATGCTGTCGGTACTGCTGCTCCATTTTCTCCCTGAGCACCTTCTTCCTGAAGTGCGCTCTCTTCATAACTCTTTAAAATAATTTCTTCCAGCATACTCCTGGTTTCAGAATTGATCGGATGAGCAATATCTCTGTACTCACCGTCCGCGGACTTTTTACTTGGCATCGCAATGAAAAGACCTTTTTCACCTTCAATTACCTTAATATCGTGGACGACAAACACATTGTCTATCGTGATAGAAACGACTGCTCTCATTTTGCCTTCTCTGGCAATCCTTCTCACTCTTACGTCTGTAACATGCATAGCGTTCTCCATTTCTAAATGGTATAACGTTCGCCTTTCTCCAATACGATCTTTATACCATTTTCTCCTCTGTAACAGGAATTAGCCTGAATGGTGTCGCCGCTTTCCACGATGCAGTTTTCTATTATAGTGTTGTCTCCGATGTACACATCATTCAAAATTAAAGAATTCCTTATTACGCAATTATTACCCACATATACCTGATGGAACAGTATGGAATTCTCAACCGTGCCGTTTACAATACAGCCGCTCGACAGAAGGCTGTTTTTGATATTCACTCCGACATTGTATTTTGCCGGCGGCAGATCCGCCGCACGTGAATGGACCTCCGGATACTGCCGGAAAAAGAAGTTCCTGACGGGTGCCTTCAGAAAATCCATATTGGTGCGATAATAATCTTCAACCGAAGCAATATTGCTCCAGTAGTCTTCCATACGATATCCATAGATTCGCTTAAGACCTCTGTACCTGATCAGAATATCCTGTACAAAATCATAGCGGTTTTCATCCATGCTCTTTTCAAGAAGCTCGATCAGGAGCCTCCTGCGAATCACATAAATACCACACGAAATCGTGTTATATTGAGCTACTACAGGTTTTTCAACAAAATCCTGGATCCGGTTGTCCTCATCCATGTGGACGATGCCGTATCGTTCCACATTAAAGTCCTCCGGCATTTCCTTGACGACGACTGTAATATCCGCTCTCTTATCAACATGATAGGACAGGATATTATTGTAATCCATCTTATAAACACAGTCACCAGATGCGATGACCACATATGGTTCATGCGATGTTTTGAGGAATTGGATATTCTGCGCCATCGCGTCAGCCGTTCCCCGGTACCAGTTGCTTTCTGCATCCGCAAAAGAAGGTGTAAATAAGTACAATCCTCCCTGTTTTCTGCCAAAATTCCACCACTTTGAAGATGCAAGATGCTCATTGAGACTTCTGGAGTTGTACTGTGCCAGTACCGCAACCTTCTGGATGCGGGAAAATTCCATGTTGCTGAGTGCAAAATCTATGCTGCGGTAGCTGCCTGCCACCGGCATTGCACAGACTGCTCTTCTCTTTGACAACTCTTTCAATCGTTTGCTGTTTCCGCCTGCCAGAATGATACCTATTGCTCTCATGCCTCGACCTCCTTTTTATGAGGCTCTTTATGTCTTACCATGTTGTCAGGTCTCGAGGAATCTGCACGCATCCGCGTGTAAAAACCGAAACAAAATCAGCCGGAACCGCCCTGATCGCCTATGAGGCTTCCGGGCACAGCTGCAAGGGTCACAGCGTCTGAGCCGCAACCTGCAGCGTCTTTCCGCTGGCAAGCCTTCCGCCGGGGTAGTCCGATTCCGTCGTATGACCGGAGATCATCACGTTTTTCCCGATTCGGACACCAGCCGGAATCACTGTATTCTCCCCGACAGTGACAAGTCCCGCACAGTATATATCCGGACGTGTATCGTTGGGCACTTCCTCCCCCTCTCCGAGGACTGCACCGCTGCCGATCACCGAATTTTCTGCGCAGATGACTTTATCCAGTATGCATCCGTCACCGATCACCGTTCCGTTCATAATGATGGAATTTCGTACAATACTTCCCTCACCGATAGTAACATCACAGCCGATCACAGAGCTGTAAACTTTTCCGTAGATATCCGTGCCCTCACCGGTTATCGTTCTTTCTATTACGCTGTTCGGGCCGAAATACTGCGGTGTGATCGACGTGCTTTTGGTATAGATCTTCCAGTACTCTTCGTACAGGTTGAACTCGGGAACAATGTCGATCAGTTCCATATTGGCTTCCCAGTAGGAAGTCAGTGTGCCGACATCTTTCCAGTAACCATTAAATTCATACGCATACAGAGGAGCTCCTTTTTCTCTGCAATAGGGGATGATATGTTTTCCGAAATCCATTCCGGGCTCATCCTTATTTGCCAGAAGAGCTTCCTTGAGCGTACTCCAGTTGAAGATATAGATTCCCATGGACGCCAGGGTACTGCGAGGATGAGCAGGCTTCTCCTCGAAATCCGTAATCCTTCCGTCTTCATCCGTGATCATAATTCCAAAACGGCTCGCCTCTTCCAGAGAAACCGGCATGACAGCGATCGATACCTCTGCCCCGTTCTCTTTATGCGATTCCAGCATCGCCTCGTAATCCATTTTGTAAATATGGTCACCTGACAGAATCAGAACATATTCCGGATTAAAGCTTTCCATATAGGCAATGTTCTGATAGATCGCGTTTGCTGTTCCTGTGTACCACTCCGTATTCTGGATCTTCTCATAAGGCGAAAGTACACTGACACCGCCCAGATTCTTATCCAGATCCCACGGGATTCCGATCCCCACGTGCGCATTAAGACGAAGAGGCATGTACTGGGTGAGGACTCCCACTGTGTCAATTCCCGAATTAATACAGTTGCTGAGCGGGAAATCAATAATCCTGTACTTACCGCCAAAGGAAACGGCAGGTTTTGCTACATCCGAAGTGAGTATCCCGAGACGGCTGCCCTGTCCTCCCGCCAGGAGCATGGCGATCATTTCCTTTTTAACCATCATCTTAATTTTTCCTCCTATTTAGCCCGTCTGATGCAGGCCATGACTGAATAATCCGCAGGATAATACCGTTTCCTTAAGGGATACGGCAAACAGAAATATACCATATTGCGAACAAATTCACAATATTACGTCAATATATTCGCAATAAAATTATAACATAGAGTGAAAGGAAAAGAAACTGTACTTTGATTAACAGTTACCCCAAAATGTATATGTGGTTACAAGTCACACCCAATGTCAATCAGGTGAGTCATCGCCCAGATGAGTCACCTGATTGACATTGGGTGTGACCAGCAACTATATGTGTTACCGTTCAGTAGTCTCAAGCGCGAGGTGTCCGGCGCCTTCCAACAGGCTTTCGTTCCATGACGCGGCGTCACAATCGGCGTGTGCTAAAAGCTGTGCATTGCTATGCTCTTGCGAAACACGACTTCGTGGTGTACATTACTGTAAATAAAGATAATTTGCTGCCGTATACGCCCTGTCGGACGCGTAGACAGCAGCCGGTCTTTCTCCTGTCGGAGAGCTGACAATATCCTGCGAACGGCTGTACAGTAAGATAAAAGGAGATTATTGTATCATGTATCAAATAGATTTCAAACACCCCATCCGTGTTTTTTTCGTCGGTATCGGCGGCATATCCATGAGCGGCCTGGCGCAGATCCTGGCCAGCGAAGGTTTTACCGTATCCGGCTCCGACAGAAGCGAATCGCCGGCGACCCGTGAGCTGGAAGCCTCCGGCATCAAAGTAATGATCGGACAGCGCGCCGAAAACATCACCGATGATATTGATCTGGCCGTCTTCACGGCAGCCATCCATCCCGACAACCCCGAATACATTGCTGTACACGAGAAGGGCATACCTTCTCTGAGCAGGGCTGAACTCCTCGGACAGCTGATGAGAAACTACCGCCTTCCTGTCGCTGTGAGCGGGACCCACGGCAAGACGACAACCACTTCCATGCTGTCCGAAATCCTTCTGGCCGCAGACGTGGACCCCACTTTGTCCATCGGAGGCAACCTTCCGGATATCGGCGGCAATGTCCGCATCGGAAACAGCAGTTTCTTTGTGGCAGAAGCCTGTGAGTATACCAACAGCTTCCTGCATATGTTCCCCGGAATCGGAATCATTTTAAATATAGAAGAAGACCATCTTGATTTCTTCAAGGATCTCGATGACATCCGTCATTCCTTCCGCCGTTTCGCCCGGCTGATCCCCGCAGACGGTGCTCTGGTCATCAATGCCGGGATCGAAAACTATGAGGAGATCGCACGGGATCTTCCCTGTGAAACAATAACCTTTTCCCTGGAACCGGGCGCCGACTATTACCCCTCGGACATCGTCTGTGACGAATGGGGACATCCTTCATTTACACTGCACAGCCCCGCCCGCTTCGGCGGAGAGTCCAGGATTTCCCTCCATGTTCCGGGCATGCACAATATAGGCAACGCGCTGGCCGCCGTCGCAGCCGCGGACAGGCTGGGCATCTCCCGCAGCGCAGCCGTAAAAGGCCTGGCCGCCTTTTCCGGCACCGACCGCCGTTTTCAGTACAAGGGCGTAAAGAACGGTTTTACCATCATTGACGATTATGCCCACCATCCGACAGAAATCAAGGCGACCCTGTCAGCGGCAAAGTCCTGCCCCCACGACCGGATCATCTGCGTTTTCCAGCCGCACACCTACTCAAGGACAAAATCCCTCCTGGACGGCTTTGCCCGCGCCCTGTCCCTGGCGGATATTGTCATCCTTGCGGATATTTATGCAGCCCGCGAGACGGACACGCTGGGCGTCAGTTCTCAGACCCTGCAGGAAGAGATCAGGAAGCTGGGACATAACTGCCTCTATTTCCCGACTTTTTCAGAAATCGAAAATTACCTACTGGCAAATTGCCGAAAAAATGATCTGGTGATAACCATGGGTGCCGGAAACGTCGATGAGATCGGGAAAAACCTGCTTTCCTGAGGACTTATCAACATCATCCACATTTATCCCCATCCCGCAGCACGATTTTCTTTGTGGAAATCATCCTGCGGGATGTATACGTTTTCAGGAACTTATCCACATTATCAACTTTATCCACAATTGCACAGACACTTCCCGCTCCCGCTCGGGGCGCCCGATTAATCGTCAAATTGTCCATTTCAAACCTTCGCTCCCCTGTGTTATTATGTTGTTCCACAAAGATAAAACAGCATCGGAGGAAAGACAGTGTTCACCATTTACAACGACAGCGGATCCGATTCGACCATGGTGTCGAATCTGTTTATTGACGAATATATGAAAAGCGCCAATGACGCCCAGATCAAGGTCTATCTCTATCTGCTGCGCATGATGGGCACACACCGCGCTGCCAGTGTTTCCGATATCGCGGACCAGTTCAACCACACAGAAAAGGACGTTGTGCGTTCTCTGCGCTACTGGGAGAAAAAAGGCCTTCTGAATCTGGATTATGACAGCAGGAACACCATCGTTTCCATCCGTCTGCACCGCCCGGAGACAGTATCCGGCTTTTCTTCCGGCCGTTCGGGAAACGCAGAAGCGCATCGTGTCCTTGCCTTTTCCAAGCCTGCGGAAATCCTTCCTGCGGATCCTTCCAGAGAGAATCCTTATATGCGCATGGCATCGGGAGGAGCCTTCCCCGTGCAGTCCGCAGTCCCGGCAGACAGATCCGCAGAGCCTGCTTCTGCAGACAGGACGGAGGCCGGCTGCGGTATCCGTTCAGTTGCCCCGGAAACCTCTTCCGGAACAGGTACCGGCCATGAGCAGACCGCCTCTTTATCCGTTCCTTCCTCTGCTCCTTCCTCCGCTCCTTCCGAGCTGGAGGCACTCGAGAACTTCCGCAGGGATTCGGGACGCGCTCAGCTCCTCTTCGTCATAGAACAATATATCGGCAAGCCCCTTTCGCTGAATGAAATCCGCATCATCTACGGCATCTCCGAAGGCCTTCACTTTACGGACGACATGATCGACTACCTGCTGCAATATTGTGTGGACCGCGGAAAAAAAGATTTCCGCTATATCAAAAAGGTTGCTGAAAACTGGGCTTCGTCCGGCATTATGACCCCCGCACAGGCAGAAAATGCAGCCGCCGCGGAAATGACTCAGGGAAAGGAAAAAAAATCCCGGAAAGCATCTTGTCCAAAGGATCCGGAAGCTTCCGCCGTACCCCGTTCGACCGGTAAAAGATCCGGAAAGACCGGCAGCCGTACCCGCTCTGTCAACAGTTTTAATCAATTTGAGCAGAATGACTACGATTTTGATGCCCTCGAAGAAGAATTGCTGCAGTCATAAGTTTCAACGTAAGTTTCAATGAATTCAGGTAACAGACGTGTCCTTAAAAAAAGACCAGTATGACCAGATAATGATCGAATATGCAGGCATCCGTGACAGGCACCGGCACGAGCTGGACCAACGCCGTCTCCGTGCCTACGCAAGGGTTCCCGAATTGCAGGAGCTGGACCGCAAGACTCCGTCCCTGGCCATGAATGCTCTGCGCAGACGCCTGTCGGACGCCCCTTCCTCAGATCCGGCCGCTCCCGCACAAACACAGTCCTTCCGGGATACAGCTGCCCGGATCACCCGCCGGCGGGAACAGCTTCTCAGAGAAAACGGTTTTCCCCCCGACTACCTGGAGCTGACATGGGACTGCCCGGACTGTCATGATACCGGATATATCGGAAGGGAAAAATGCCATTGCCTGCGCAAAAGAGAGACAGCCCTCCTGTACGACCAGTCCAATCTGGAAATGCTGGCGGAAAACATGGATTTCTCCTCTCTTTCGGAGTCCTTTTACACAGGCGAAGACCTGGAACATTTCCGGCACGCACGCCGCACCTGCGAGCGCTTCGTCGAAGAGTTCGACGATGTCTTCCGCAACCTCTACCTCTACGGGACAGTGGGCACAGGCAAGACCATGCTTTCCGTCTGTGCTGCGCGTGCACTGATCGAAAAAGGAAAGTCCGTTCTCTATTTCAGTGCAGCCTCTCTGTTCGACAGACTTGCCGACTGCACCTTCGGCAGCGTGAGCAGAGATTCCCTGCGTGCGTTCACCGCAGATCTCTATGGCTGCGATCTGCTGATCATCGATGACCTGGGAACAGAGTTTACCAACGCTTTTGTGGCCTCCCAGCTCTTCTCCTGCATCAGTGAACGGGGACTGAACCGGCACTCGACCATCATCTCCACCAATCTTTCCCTGCGGGAAATGCAGTCCCGCTACTCCGACCGCGTTTTTTCCCGCATCACCAGCACCTACGAGATCTGCAAGCTCACCGGAAAGGATATCCGTCTCCAGAAACGGCGCCGGAGCAGGCGCTGACTGTTCCTGTCTCATCCGCCTCTGCGGCGGATTTTGAGCTCCGGTTTCGAAAAATATACATGTCGCCACTGTTTTTTCTTCTTTCCGGAGAAGAATAAACTTGTAATAAAGAAATGATTCTGTTAGAGTATGCGGGAAGCAGGATATTATTGAAGATCCGTGTACGGGTCCTGCGCCATGAATCATGCGCTGATAATAAGACTACCGCTTCTCTTCAGAAATCCGGCAGCCGCCACCCCACCCATTACAGAAAGGACAGCGAACCTGATGGAACCCATCAAAAAACATGACAAACGTAGACTGGACAATGCCCCTTTCGGCCAGCTGGGCCTCATCACCGTCACAGGATGTGAGACGATGGGGAAGGAAATTGACTATTATCTTCAGGTCTGGCGTACCGAGCGTCAGCACGAGCACGAAGACAGCCCCGCCTTTGTGGGTTATGAGCGCCCCACTTACATCATCAATGCCAAAGAGCCCCGTTTCGGCACCGGTGAAGGCAAGGGTGTCTTATCCCAGTCTGTGCGAGGTATGGACCTCTACATCCTCGTCGATGTAGTCAACTACAATGAGACTTACCGCATGTTTGGTTTTGACAACCACATGTCACCGGATGACCATTTTGCCAATCTCAAGCGCGTGATCGCTGCTGTCGGCGGAAAAGCCCGCAGGATCACTGTCATCATGCCCTATCTGTATGAGAGCCTTCAGTCCAAGAGAACTTCCCGCGAATCCCTGGACTGCGCAATTGCTCTGCAGGAACTGACACGTATGGGCGTGGACAATATCATCACCTTTGATGCCCATGATCCCCGCGTCCAGAATGCGATTCCTCTCAACGGTTTTGATACAGTTCAGCCGGCTTACCAGTTCATCAAAGGACTTCTTAAAAGCGTTGACGATCTGCAGATCGACAGCGATCACATGCAGATCATCAGCCCCGACGAGGGCGGCATGAAGCGTGCTGTGTATTTTGCCAACGTCCTGGGTCTGGATATGGGTATGTTCTACAAGCGCCGCGACTACACGCGGATGGTTGGCGGCACAAACCCCATCGTCGCGTTTGAATTCCTCGGCTCCAGCGTAGAAGGAAAAGACATGGTCGTCATCGATGATATGCTGGCCAGCGGCGACAGCGCCCTGGAAGTCGCGCAGGCTCTTAAGAAGCGCGGCGCAAAGCGTGTCTTCCTGTTCGCGACCTTCGGTCTCTTTACCGGCGGCCTGGAGAAATTCGACAAAGCATACAGGGAGGGGATTATCGACAAGATTTTCACCACCAATCTGATCTATCAGCCCGAAGAGCTGTTTGAGAAGCCCTGGCATTACAGCTGCGATATGAGCAAGTTTATCGCCTATATCATCGACACGCTGAACCACGACAGTTCCATCAGCGACCTGCTCATCCCTTCCGAGCGTATCTGGAAGATCGTCGAGCGCTACAATGAGAAGAAGAAGTAAAAACAGAAGCAGTAAAGACAGGAAGAGAAAAAAACAAAAAAACTAAAAACAGATATTTGCACACGTAAAAAAACCCTTGCGCGGACCGGATGGTCCGCGCAAGGGTTTTCCTTGATCACAAAGATCTTTTCATTCATGGCTTAAAGCTCAATACTGATCTTTCTGCCTGTCCGCTCATACTGGCGGTATGTCACGCCCGCGGCATCAAACATTTTCTTACTGGCAATGGTGCTGTCCGCCTCCGCATATTTATCGCTGTCATAAACGACATTGCGGATCCCGGACTGGATGATCGCCTTGGCGCACTCGTTGCAGGGGAACAGTGTGACATAAATTGTCGCCCCCTCCAGGCTTCCGCCGCGGAAATTGAGAATTGCATTCAGTTCACTGTGCGTCACATAGGGATATTTGGTCATAAGCGGTCTGCCTTCCCGCTCCCAGGGGAAATCATCGTCCGAGCACCCGATCGGAAGACCGTTATACCCCATGGATAAAATCTTGTGCTCATCACTGACAATGCAGGATCCGACCTGTGTGCTGGGATCCTTTGAGCGCATACCCGCAAGCTGCGCCACAGCCATAAAATACTCGTCCCAGGAAATATAACCTGTCCTCTTTCCAGCCATGCCTTCCCCCTTTCCGTCTTCGTCCGGGCTGCATACAGCACCTCAATCGTATTTGGATCGTATTAAGATTATTTTGTTCCGAAAATCCTGTCTCCGGCATCTCCGAGGCCGGGTACGATATATCCGTGCTCATTGAGATGATCATCCAGAGCGCCGATATACAGATCCACATCGGGATGCGCCTCTGTAAAGGCCTTCACACCTTCCGGAGCCGCGATGATGCAAAGGAAGCAGAGTTTTTTGCATCCGTGCTCCTTGAGCATCTGTACTGCTGAAATAGCGGAACCGCCGGTTGCAAACATGGGGTCTACAACAAAGATCTGTCTCTCCTCACAGTCAGCAGGCAGTTTACAGTAGTACTCGACCGGCTGAAGTGTCTCCGGATCGCGATAGAGGCCGATATGGCCGACCTTGGCGGCCGGGATCATGGCCAGCATTCCATCCACCATGCCGAGTCCGGCACGGAGGATCGGGACAACTGCCAGTTTCTTGCCTTTCAGTTCCTGTGTGACCGTCCTGCAGATCGGTGTCTCGATCTCAACATCCTCCAGTTCCAGGTCTCTTGTCGCTTCATAGCACAGAAGCATCGCAATCTCTGAAATAATATCCCGGAATTCCCTTGTTCCGGTTTCCTTTTTCCTGATGATGCCGATCTTGTGTGCGATTAAAGGATGATTCATTACGACTACTTTACCCATTTTTTCCTCCTGTGCTGTTCAATATGATTTCTACTGCATGATACCTGCCGCGCTGCTGCCGGATTCCCGTCAAAGATGTATTACTCTCTGTCCGGCCGCCTTCAGCAGGCGGTTCATGACCGCTCTTCCGACGCCGGTACTGTCGAAGGATTCCGCATAGATCTCGCCGGCTTCTTCATCGTCAAATTCCCGTAGAATCCGAAAAAGCTCTTTGGCGACCGTCTCCTCATCCTCCCTGGGACCTGCACTTTTCACAAGGTCCGCCGAGTATGCGTCCTTTGTCTCCTCCGTACATATCACACCGGTTCGGATGCCTGCCGCCCGATGACCGCGGATCTTTTCATTGATATAGGCTGTGACCTTGTCTGCCGGGCCATCCACTATGGTCAGGTTCCCTTTGGGCGCGTAATGACGGTATTTCATGCCCGGTGCTTTCGGGGCACTGCTGTCATTCAGATCCGGTACAAGACTTCCCGCGTCTACATTTCCAAGGACTTCCTGCAGTTTTTCCCAGGTCACAAAACCCGGACGCAGGATGACCGGAACCTTGTCCGTCAGGTCTATGATCGTCGACTCAAGCCCCAGGCCCACCTGTCCGCCGTCAATGATCATATCCACCCGTCCGTCCAGGTCTTCGCGGCAGTACTGTGCCAGCGTCGGACTGGGACGTCCGGACCGGTTTGCACTGGGAGCGGCGATAAAACCTCCGCCTGCTTCGATCAGTGCCATCGCGATCCTGTTGGATGGAAAGCGGACCGCCACTGTGTCCAGCCCCCCGGTCGTTTCCCCGGGAAGTTCCGGCCGCTTGGGCAGGATCATTGTGAGGGGACCCGGCCAGAAGGCTTTTGCCAGGATCCGCGCCTCGCGCGGCACCCTGGCAGCCACACGGTCCAGATCCTCGATCCTGCAGATATGTACGATCAGCGGATTGTCGGACGGCCGCCCTTTGGCTTCATAGATTTTTCTGGAGGATTCGGGATTGAAAGCATCTCCTCCCAGGCCGTACACAGTCTCGGTCGGAAAAGCCACCAGTCCTCCCCGGCGCAGGATCTCCCCTGCGCGGAGAATCTGCGTCTCGTCAATATCCTCTTCTGTCATCTTCGTATAAATCGTATTCATCCGTTCCTTACTTTGTCAAATTCTGTACTTTATTCTTTTGAGCCAGGGGACAAATGAGGGCACATTGCATGCCTGCATGCAAACGGGCACTCATTTTTTTACATAATCATCAATCTCGTCCCAGACATCGTTCGTCTCCAGACCAAGACGCCAGACTGCAAGACCGGCCAGCCCGTTGGACTCCATCAGGTCCAGCTTGGTCTCGATGGATTTTTTATCCTCGAGCCAGATCTGATACAGCTTGTTTCCGGACTCCTTCTCGGCATAATTCTGTCCGGCCGTGCTGTTCCATTCTTTTTTCATATCGTGTTCTTTCATGAACGCCTTTGCTTCCGCCATATCCAGTGTCTGTCCGGATACATTCCCGTTTTCCGTCGTCCAGCCGATTGTGTAAAAGGGAATGCCGTTGATCAGCCTTTCGGCCGGCACGTCCATGAGTGCTTCCTCGATTCCGTATTCCACGTAACCGATGGAGGCTACACTTCCTGCCTCCTCACTTCCGACAATGTGCTCATCATAGCCCATGATGATGACATAGTCCGCGAAGGCAGCCTGCTCTTTCAAATCATAGTGGTCATTATAATTGTAGGGGACATAGTTGTTGACGGAAATAAACAGTCCCGCGCGGCGGCAGGCGATGGAGATCTCACGCACAAATTCAATGAAATCATATACATCCGTCGCTTCCGCCAGACCCTCGATATCCACATTGATACCGTCCAGATTATAGGACTGTGCCTCTTCGATCAGAGTATCGATCACTTTCTGTCTGCCTGCAAGCGTATTCAGGAATCTGGTGTAGACAAAGAGATCATCGTTCTGGAAATTGTCCAGGACACCCCAGACCTGCATGCCGTTCTCATGCGCTTTCTTCACATATGTACGGGAGGCCTTGACATTGATATTTCCATCCTCGCTGCTCAGAGTAAACCATGTGGGGGCAAGCACATTGATCGCCTTGGTCCCTTTGAGCATACCGTCAATTTCAACATTGCTGTCTGCAAAATACGTCAGGTTCCAGGCAATACATGCTTTTCCGTCCAGGCTCCTGTACTGGGGCACATATTCGGGAACATCCGTCACAGGTTCCATCTCCTGTTCCCTGACCTCGGACAGATACTTGCTCTCCACATAGCCATAGTATCCGTCAGCCGTCTCGATCCTCGTCCAGTCATCCAGTTCTTCCAGGACCAGGACTTCCGTCCCTTCCTCCACTGCAGCGATGATGGGCGCTTTCACGCCGCCGAGTGTACGCATATTTGTGCTGCCTCTGACCGTCGCCATCTTTTCCGTCCCCCAGGCATTGCGCAGGACGACACGGTTAGGGCCTTCATAAGCAGCATAATAGATATTCGTAAACTTTTTGACATAATCAAGAGCAACATAGACGGTATCCCCGTCCAGGACAACGGGTGCGTAGGACTCCTGTGTCACACCGCTGACATCACTCTCCCAGCTCTTTTCGCCCGCCCTGGCGACAAACTTTTCCTCCGGAAGACAGTAGATCAGCACATTGTCCTCTGTGCCGTAATAGAACCTGCTGTTGAGAAGACTGCGGACGGTCTCCAGGTCCATGTAGCAGGCTCCGTCAAACCTTCTCGCATGCATATCCGATACCAGATTCTCATAAATGACCGGAAAATCATCCTCGTCCTGAACCCCGTAGTAAGCGTCCAGATCCTGCCGTTCATTGGTATACATGTAATGATCATAGTAGAGTTTAAAAAAGACTCCTCCCACAACAAGAATCAGGATGATCGTGATGAGATAGGGAACTGCTTTCTTCATTAGGGCCTCGTTTCAGATGTGCAGATAATGTGCCATTCCATATGATGAACCCCTCCTCAACGCAGTGCTCCTCTGCGCTGTGCTTTCGCACAGCAGTCTTTCACGCAGCATTCCCCGGCACGCCGGCAAACCCTCTGCAGACGCCAAAGCGTATAAAGGCACAGATTCTTTGTTATTATAGCACAAGCAGCGGCCTTAGAAAAGCCGGGCGGGTCTGAACTGCATTATACACTGCACTGCATTGAAAGGCGGCCTTATGCAGAGTGTTATTAAGTATTCAGAGTGTTATTTAGAAGTATTATTTAGAATAGAAGGGACAGATAACAAGCTGTATCAAAGCGTAAACAGACGTTGAGCCTGTCCGCCGTGCGTCTTCCGCACAGGGCAAAGCGCGCCGGTCTGTAAGACCTTTTGCAGACCGGACGGCGGAACAGGCTCTCCCGGAGAAATGTGTTTCTGATCTGACAATTATGAGATGATTTAAAGACTGTCGATTCCCTGACAGGAGAATCGCCAGGACAGAGAGGAGATGGTCGGGGCTTCAGATCACAGGAGTATATTTACGTGGAATTTTATCCCGCCTTCCTTCCCCGGTCCTGCGGGGCTGTATCGAAACCTCATTCCGGAATCATTTCATTCTGACATAACAAAAGTTCTGTACGCAGATTGTACACCATCTTTTATGAACAGTCGGACTTAAGTGATCTGCGGTATACGACGCTGGTTTATAAAAGATACTTTACACTCTACTTTTTTGGCAAAGTACATATTTTCAGATTGATTCTGCACTATTCTGTTTTTTATTAACCGCCTGTAACAAAAATCCTGCTGCTAAATACGATTATGCTGCCCTCCTTTCTGATACATTTGAACGCCCTCTGCAGGACAGAGATATTTTAAAATATGAATCTATTCAGTACAATAGTATCAGCCATCTAAAATACTAAAATTGATATTCTTGTGAATTTAGCACAATTCGCTTTAGTTTTTTCGTAAAATGAGTACTTGACGCTTTGCCCCGCGCAGTTATACCATGAATCCATATACATACAATGAGTTGGCCGGCAAATAGGCACATTGCTGCATGAGCCCCGCGTTTTTTACGCGCTGCGCGCTCCAAAACCGCTTCATACAACGGTGAGGTGGTAAAAAGGTTCGGGTACAGAGATGAGAATAGAAAAAGTCAATGACAATCAGATCCGATGCTACCTCTCCAGGGAAGAACTGGAGAGCCGTCAGCTCCGCCTGAAGGAGCTGGCCTACGGGACAGACAAGGCAAAGCGCCTTTTCCACGAACTCATACAGGAGGCTTCCAAGCGTTTCGGTTTTGAAGTCGAAAATATACCGGTCATGGTAGAGGCTGTCCCTCTTCATGACGACAGTCTGGTCCTGATCGTCACCAAGGTAGATAATCCGGAGGAACTCGATACCCGTTTTTCCAATTTTGCCCCTTCCGTCAAAAGCGGATCCTTAAATTCCGGCCAGTCCTCTTCTACTCTGGGCCAGCTTCTGGACAGCATCCGCAAAGAGCTCGGGGAAGGCAGTGGTGACAGGACGGACGGCGCGCACCCTTCATCAGGGAAAAAGAAACGCGCCGCAGGCGCAAAGGAATCTCCGCAGGAACAGGCCGGCAGCCTGCTTCCCGCAGGCGCCCAGCTGTATACATTCACCACACTGGGATCGGCCGCAAACGCCGCCTGCCTTGCCGCTCCGGTTTTTAACGGAACCAGCGCTCTGTACCGCGATCCCGCCGATACCAGGTACTACCTGTTTCTGACGCCTTCGGATGACACGGACACGGCACAATATACCAGCGCTCTTTCCACCTTCTCGGAATTCGGGACTTCCGAATTCATCACCCCCGCCCGCGAGCAGTATCTGCGTGAACACTGTGAGGTTCTGTGTGCCGCAGATGCTGTACAGAACCTGGCGGAGCTCGGCCGGTAAATGAGGCCCCGGCTTACGGAGTCCATACTGTTAATGAAGATCCGGGACTCGGCTGCGAGTTCTGCGCACATATCCCCCGGCTGAGATCAAGAATATTGCAGGATGAAAATAAGCCCTTAAGCGGACATCTGTGTCAGACGTTACCGCTTAAGGGTTTTTTTGTCCGGATTTCCCGATACATATCCCGAATGATTTCTATCCTGTGATCAGGATCGGCTCTGTCCTGCAGACTGCGTTTTCCGCACAAAGCCCCGCCTGCGGTGATGCCGGATAATACGGAAAATGACACTTCGGAAGATTTCTGACGGCAGTCTTCTTTAATAGAAGTTTTTTTATTCATATCTCCCAAAAGTTAGTTGCTAATAACCGCTTTTTTCGTACATTTTAAATGATTATTTTTGTGTACAATCTTAAAATCACATTGCATTTTGCATAGTGCAATGTTAACATAAATATGCTGGATCCACTCACGGAGCATGTATCGTGCGGCAGTTTGTCCAGGCGCTGTATACAGTTTTCAGCTGCCTTGGACCCGTAGCCCGGAAGTCACAGATTTCCGGCCGCCGCAGGATCTGAGGGGGATTCGAAAGCCAGACCATGTTTTGGGCGGCAGAGGGATCACATTTTTATGTAGTTTCTCAGGTGGTACCAGCAAATCCGGAACATGCGTTTGCTGCTTTTTCAATCTTTTATGAACAATGCGGTAACCGCTTCAAAATTACAGGAGGACAATGTAATGGCAAGAAAGTTTCTCACCATGGATGGTAACGAAGCTGCTGCACACGCCGCGTATGCGTATACAGAAGTAGCTACCATCTATCCCATCACTCCTTCATCCGTCATGCCTGAGCATGTCGATGAGTGGGCAACTGCCGGAAGAAAGAACATCTTCGGTCAGAAGGTACAGGTTACGGAAATGCAGTCGGAAGCCGGTGCAGCTGGTGCTGTCCACGGCTCCATCGCAGCCGGTGCTATGACCTCCACCTTCACTGCTTCCCAGGGTCTTCTTCTGATGATCCCGAACCTTTACAAGATCGCCGGTGAAGGTCTCCCGGCTGTCTGCAACGTTGCAGCACGTGCTGTCTGTTCACATGCGCTGAACATCTTCGGTGATCATTCCGACGTTTACGCTGCCCGTCAGACCGGATGTGCTATGCTCTGCGAGTCCAGCGTACAGGAAGTTATGGACCTGACCCCCGTTGCATACTGCGCAGCAGTCAAGGGCAAACTTCCTTTCATCAACTTCTTTGATGGATTCCGTACTTCCCACGAGATTCAGAAGATCCAGATCTGGGATTATGAAGACCTCAACGACCTGATCGACCACGAGGCAATTGCCGAGTTCCGCCGCAACTGCCTGAACCCGACTCATCCTCGTCAGATGGGCTCCGCTCAGAACCCTGACATCTTCTTCCAGACCCGTGAGGCCTGCAATCCTTACTACGATGCAATGCCCGCGATCGTCCAGGAGTACATGGACAAAGTCAATGCCAAGATCGGCACAGACTACAAGCTCTTCAACTACTACGGCGCTCCCGATGCCGAGAAGGTCATCATCGCTATGGGTTCCGTCAACGAGACTATTGAAGAGACCATCGATTATCTCGCAACCAAGGGCGAGAAGGTCGGCGTCATCAAAGTCCGCCTGTACAGACCTTTCTGCACCGAGGCATTCCTCGCCGCTATCCCTGACAGCGTGAAGCAGATTTCCGTCCTCGACAGGACCAAAGAGCCCGGCTCCATCGGCGAGCCTCTGGCACTGGATGTTAAGGCTGCTCTTGCTGATTCCAAGTTCAAGGATGTTCCCGTGTTCTCCGGCCGTTATGGTCTTGGTTCCAAGGACACCACTCCTGCACAGATCATCGCAGTCTACAACAACACCACCAAGAAGACCTTTACCATCGGTATCACGGACGATGTCACAAACCTGTCCCTCGACAGCGGCAAAGAGATCGTTACCACTCCCGAAGGCACAATCTGCTGCAAGTTCTGGGGTCTGGGCGCAGACGGTACTGTCGGTGCCAACAAGAACTCCATCAAGATCATCGGCGACAACACCGATATGTATGCACAGGCATACTTCGATTATGACTCCAAGAAGTCCGGCGGTGTCACAATGTCCCACCTCCGCTTCGGCAAAAAGCCCATCAAGTCCACCTATCTGGTACGCCAGGCGAACTTCGTTGCATGCCACAACCCTGCATACATCCGCAAGTTCAACATGTCCCAGGAGCTGGTTGACGGCGGCACATTCCTGCTGAACTGCAGCTGGGGAGATCCCGAAGGTCTTGAGACCCACCTTCCTCCTCAGGTCAAGCGCTTCATCCACGACCACAACATTCAGTTCTACACCATCGACGGTGTCAAGATCGGTATCGAGACCGGCATGGGCCCGACAAGGATCAACACCATCCTGCAGTCCGCATTCTTCAAACTTGCCAACATCATCCCTGAGGAAGATGCCATCAAGTTCATGAAGGAAGCTGCTCAGAAGACTTACGGCCGTAAGGGTCAGGACGTTGTCGAGAAGAACTGGAAGGCTATCGATGCCGGCGCTCAGAACGTCGTCAAGGTAGATGTTCCCGACAGCTGGGGCCAGGCAGAAGGCGAAGAGTATGACATCTCCGTCGCTTCCGGCGATCGTCAGGACGTCGTTGATTTCGTCAACAACATCCAGTCCAAGGTCAACGGTCAGGAAGGTAACAAGATTCCTGTATCTGTTGTTTCCAAATACTATGAAGGATCCACTCCTTCCGGCGCAGCTGCATTTGAGAAGCGCGGCATCGCCGTCAACGTTCCCGTATGGGCAAGCGAGAACTGCATCCAGTGTACGTTCTGCTCTTATGTCTGCCCTCACGCTGCAATCCGTCCTATGGCTCTGACCGAGGAAGAGGCTGCCAAGCTTCCTGAAGGCACAGTTACTCTCGACATGATGGGCATGCCCGGATACAAGTTCGCAATCGTTGTTTCCTCTCTCGACTGCACAGGCTGCGGAAGCTGCGCAAATGTCTGCCCCGGCAAGAAGGGCGAGAAGGCTCTGAACATGACCCGTCTGGAAGAGGGCATGGCACAGCCCAACGAGCAGGAAGCTTTCAACGTTGCTGTTAAGTTCCCGATCAAGAAGGACGTCGTTGCCAAGTTCAAAGAGACCACTGTCAAGGGCTCCCAGTTCAAGCAGCCCCTGCTTGAGTTCTCCGGCGCTTGCGCAGGCTGCGGTGAGACACCTTACGCTAAGCTCATCACTCAGCTGTTCGGTGACAGAATGTACATCGCAAACGCAACAGGCTGCTCCTCCATCTGGGGCAACTCTTCTCCTTCCACTCCTTACACCGTGGATGAGAACGGAAATGGTCCTGCATGGTCCAACTCCCTGTTCGAAGATGCCGCTGAGTTCGGTTATGGTATGCTCCTTGCAAACCAGGCTCTCCGCGACAATCTGAAATCCAAGGTCGAGGCTGTTGCCGAGACCGCAGGCGATGCTGTGAAGGCTGCCGCTGACAAGTGGATCGAGACCTTCTCCGTCGGTGCTGAGAACGGCGCTGCAACAGACGCTCTGGTCGCTGCTCTTGAGGCAGACGGCTCTGACGCTGCAAAGGATATCCTTGAGCAGAAACAGTTCCTGGCTAAGAAGTCCCAGTGGGTCTTCGGTGGTGACGGCTGGGCATTCGATATCGGCTACGGCGGTGTCGACCACATCCTCGCTTCCGGCAAGGACATCAACGTATTCTGCTTCAACACAGAAGTTTACTCCAACACAGGTGGTCAGTCCTCCAAGGCTACTCCTATCGGTGCAGTCGCACAGTTCGCTGCAGGCGGTAAGGAAGTCAAGCAGAAAGACCTCGCTGCAATGGCTATGAGCTATGGCTACGTATATGTCGCACAGATCTCCATGGGCGCTGACAGGAACCAGTGCATCAAGGCGATCGCTGAGGCTGAGGCATATCCCGGACCTTCGCTCATCATCGCATACGCACCTTGCATCAACCATGGTATCAAGAAGGGCATGGCTAAGGTTCAGGATGAAGAGAAACTGGCTGTTACAACCGGTTACTGGAACCTGTTCCGCTTCAACCCTGCCGGCGGCGCTAAGAAGTTCTTCCTCGACAGCAAGCCCGCTACCGATGATTACCAGGCATTCCTGAACGGCGAAGTTCGTTACATGTCCCTGAAGAAGGCTAATCCGGCCAACGCAGACAGAATGTATGCTGAGAACGAAGCCAATGCGAAGGCTCACTATGAGTACCTGAGCAAACTCGGTGCACTGTACAACGAGGAATAAGACAAAGTCAGACCGATCAGCCCGGACCAATCCCCGGAACAGCCTGAGAGAATGACAAAAAATTGTCTTGACGCATCATAGAAAAACAGCTATGATATAGACTAAGAACAAGCCACAGATCTGCATTTCGGTGCGGTCTGTGGCTTGTGTCAGGATTAGGATATTTAGTTTGTACTAACCTAGATATTCATTATCATTTGTTTTATAACCGAAAGGAGAATTACAAAATGGCACGTGTTATTAACGATACTTGCATCAGCTGCGGCACTTGTGCAGCTTCATGTCCCGTCGAAGCAATCTCTCAGGGCGATGCTCAGTACGAGATCGACGCAGACGCTTGCATCGATTGCGGTGCTTGCGAGGGTTCCTGCCCTGTCGGCGCTATCAGCGAGGCTTAATTTCGAACTGACATAAACGATGTCTTTTCGTACACGGCAGCTTCCGGATCCCTGTATGAGGGATACCCCGCTCAACGGCCATCCTTCCGATCGGCACGTGCGTATGAGCTGTATGCCCGCCTGTTTTCCCGCTGTCTGACAGCGGTACATATACAGTTGGATAGTGTAAATTAAATCATAAAAAAAGAGCAGTGAAGGTTTTCTTCACTGCTCTTTTTTTGTAAAAAGGTAAAAAGGAAAAGCAATATCTATTTCAGACTTTCTCTCATGTTATGTTAAAGGAATCTCTGCCTCTTATTTGAACATGCCTTCCATATCGTCCTGGCAAAGCGGGCGAATCCCGTTTTTGGTCAGGACCTTGATCGCCGCTTCATTGTCTGCCACACGGAAGATCATGCATGCGCTGTTTGCCTTTTTTGCCAGGAAGGCATAGGAATATTCCAGATTGATCCCATTGTCTCCAAGCAGATTCAGGACATTGACCAGGGCGCCCGGTTTATCCTCAAAGACAATGGCCAGTACAGGTGTCAGGGAGCAGACATAGCCTTCCTGTTTAAGGATCTGGACCGTTCTGAAGGGATCATCAACGATCACACGGACAATTCCGAAGTCTTCCGTCTCCGCGAGAGACAAGGCTCTGAGGTCGATCTCGCTGTTCTGAAGGATTTTGGTAAACTCAGCGAGTGCGCCGGGCCTGTTTTCCAGAAAAGTTGAAATCTGTTTAACTGTCATCTCCTGCCTCCTTCTTATAATAATTACATGATTTTATAACATTTATATGATGGTAATATCAACAGTTATCTTATTTACACCAAATCCCATTTTTTATCCCTGATAAAGATTTCTCTTATCGATGACACGCTTTGCCTTGCCTTCGCTTCTGGTGATAGTCTTAGGAGCTACAAGTTTGACGACACAGTAAATACCCAGCATAGCCTTGAGATCGCTGACAAGCTGCTTCTCGCGCTTTGTGATGTCCTTAATGGAGTCGGAGAACATCTCCGGTGTCATCTCGACCTGGACTTCAATGCGGTCACTGTGGTGCTCTCTAGTCACGATGATCTGGTAGTTGGCAGGATATCCGTCATTCATAAGGACTGTCTCGATCTGGCTCGGGAATACGTTGACGCCCTTGACGATCAGCATATCATCGCTGCGGCCCATCGGCTTCGCCATGCGGACATGTGTCCTTCCGCAGGAACAGGGTTCCGCATTGAGGACGCAGATGTCTTTTGTGCGGTAACGAAGAAGCGGGAATGCCTCTTTGCTGATGCTGGTGAAAACAAGTTCTCCCTTTTCTCCGTAAGGCAGCACTTCGCCGGTCTGGGGATTGATGATCTCGGCAATAAAATGGTCTTCATTGATGTGCATGCCGTTCTGTGCAGAGCACTCGAAGGCGACGCCGGGACCGGAGATCTCTGTCAGGCCGTAGATATCATAGGCTTTGATCCCCAGTTTTTCCTCGATATCACGGCGCATTTCCTCTGTCCACGCTTCCGCACCGAAAATACCGGATTTGAGTTTGAGTTCGTCCTTCATGCCGCGCTCTGTAATGGTCTCCGCAAGATATGCCGCATAGGACGGTGTGCAGCACAATACGGTAGTACCGAGATCTTTCATGAACTGGAGCTGACGGTCCGTGTTGCCGGAAGACATGGGCAGAGTCAGGGATCCGACCCTGTGGGAGCCGCCGTGAAGGCCGGCGCCGCCTGTGAAGAGGCCGTATCCATAGCAGACCTGTACAACATCGTCCCTGGTGGTTCCCGCAGCTGTCAGGGCTCTTGCGCAGCACCCTTCCCACATATCAAGGTCGTTCTGCGTATAGCATGCGACAACACGCCTGCCGGTCGTGCCGCTTGTGGAGTGGACGCGGACGCAGTCAGAAAGCGGAACAGCCAGGAGTCCGAAGGGATACTGTTTGCGCAGGTCCTCCTTGCTCAAAAACGGAAGCTTGTGCAGGTCTTTCACTCCCTGGATATCCTCCGGCTTCAAGCCCTTATCATCCATCTTCTGTCTATAATAAGGGACGGATTCATATACGCGCTTCACTGTCTCTACAAGGCGCTCGTCCTGCCATGCTGTGATCTGTTCCCGTGAAGCGCACTCAATCTGCGGCTCAAAATAATGTTCCATATATGTACCTCCAAAAGCTGTAGATTTGTTTAGTGATTGCTCGGCCATGCCGCAAATACAGTCATCCTTGTGGCCATGGGCAGGTGCCCGCAAACATGTATGGTGAAAGCTATCTGGCCAGATTGGCAAATCTGGTAAGAGAAGGCTGCCAGCTGAGTTCAACTGTTCCGATCGGGCCGTTTCTCTGTTTTGCAATAATGATCTCCGCGATCCCTTTCTTCTCCGAGTCCTCATTGTAGTAATCGTCACGGTAGATAAACATGACGAGGTCCGCATCCTGTTCGATGGCACCGGATTCACGCAGGTCGGACAGCATAGGCCTGTGGTTGGGCCGGGATTCCACAGCTCTGGACAGCTGGGAAAGAGCCACTACAGGCACATTGAGTTCCCTTGCCAGTGCCTTGAGAGACCTGGAAATATCCGATATCTCCTGCTGGCGTGATTCTCCGCTCTTCCCGGACCCGCTCATCAGCTGCAGGTAGTCGATGATAATGATCTCAAGGCCGAATTCCAGCTTGTATTTGCGGCATTTGGATCTGAGCTCCGCCACCGTGATCGCCGGTGTATCGTCAATGATCAGACGGCTGTCGCCGATGTTTCCCGCACTCTCGATGACCTCTGCCCATTCGTTCTCCGTCATATCGCCCGTGCGGATCTTCTGGGCCTCAACATGGGACTGCATGGCCAGAAGGCGGTTGACCAGTTGTTCCTTGGACATTTCCAGGGAGAAGATCCCCACACAGCGGTTTTCCCGCATGGTCAGATAATCCGCTATATTGAGGACCAGAGCGGTCTTTCCCATGGAGGGGCGGGCTGCGATCAGGATAAAGTCCGCAGGCTGCAGGCCTGCCGTCCTGTTATCCAGATCTGTAAAGCCGGTGGACAATCCGGTGACATTGCCCTTGATCCTGGAGGCCTGCTCGATCTTGTCCATGGCATTGAGGACGATCTCTCTGATCGGAACGAAGTTATTGGCAGTGCGGCGCTGTGAGATCTCAAAGATGCGTTTTTCCGCCTTATCAAGGAGCGTCTCCATCTCCTCGTTTTCCGCATAGCAGTTTCCTGCGATCTCTTCGTTGGCGCGTATCATGCTGCGCAGAAGGGACTTTTCCGCAACGATATTGGCATAGGATTTTATATTGGCAGAAGTGGGAACTGTGGTGATCAGTTCCCGGATCAGCTCATCAGAATAAAGCTCCGGGGGGAGATTCTTCTCCCGGAGCTTTGTCTGCAGCGTAACAGGATCAATGGCTGTACCTTTCCTGTGCATTTCCAGCATGGTCTGGTACAGGATCCCGTTCTGACGTGCGTAAAAATCCTCTTCCTTTATGATCTCGGACGCTGTCTCAACCGCCTCCGGATCGATCAGCATAGATCCCAGCACGGAACGCTCCGCCTCCAGACTGTGGGGCATGACCCTGCTGATCACATCATCCTGTGCCATTTCGCTTATGCCTCTGTAACTTTCAGTGTGAATTTTCCGGTCACCTGGGGGTGCAGGCGGATCGGGATTTCAAAGCTCCCGAAGGATTTGATCGGCTCGGAAAGCTGGATCTTCTTTTTGTCAAGCTCGAGGTTATGCTGCTTCTTTGCTTCCTGTGCTATTTCCTTGGCGCTGACAGAGCCGAAAACACGGCCGCCCTCGCCCGCTTTCATTTTGACCTCAACCGTGACCTTCTCCAGATCCTGCGCCAGCTTCTGCGCTTCTGCAAGGCGCTGTGCGGCTTCTTTTGCCTCACGCTGCTTTTTCAGCTTCAGGTCGTTTCTGTTCTTATCATTGGCCTCGACGCCCAGCTTTTTGGGGATCACAAAGTTTCTTGCATATCCGTCACTGACGTTGACTACATCACCCTCTTTGCCGAGAGATTTTACATCCTGTAAAAGAATCACTTTCATATCTGTTTCCTCCTGATTCAAGACTTTCCTGATACGTCCGGATCAGCCCGGCCGTCATGCATCTATTTCACCTTCCTCGATCATCTGGTCTATGACCTTCTTGACCGCTTCAATGGCTTCCTCCGGCGAAGCGCCCTCCATCTGAGAGCCCGCCATGTTGATATGGCCGCCGCCGCCCATGTGTTCCATGACCAGCTGCACATTAACCTCATCGATGGAACGGGCACTGATGAAGATTTTTCCGTTATAGGGCGTCATGACGAAGCTTGCCTTGACCCCGTCGATATCGAGAAGCTCGTTGGCTGCCTGAGCGCCGACAACAGTCGGGCTGCGCAGTCCTTCCCCGTCACATGTTGAAAAAGCAAAATAATCCCGGTAGATTTCTGCCTGCGAGACCGCATTCGCCCTTGCCATATACTCGACCGCCTCTTCGCGGAAAAGCTTTCGGACACGCACGACATCCGCGCCGCTCCGGCGCAGAAATGCAGCCGCTTCAAAGGTTTTGACGCCTGCCCTGTTGACAAAGCCGTCTGTGTCTACGACGATGCCGCCGTACATGGCATCTGCTTCCTCGGGACGCAGCCGGATATTTTCACCGGTGTACTGGACAACTTCCGCGACCATCTCACAGGCCGAAGAAGCATATGCTTCCACATAAGAAAGAGTCGCCCCTTCAATGCTGTCCTTGCCCGCCCGATGATGGTCCAGGACAACGATCGACTTACATCTGGTCAGGAGATCGGGACACTCGGTCCTCTCCACGCTGTTGACATCAACGACGACAACACAGGCGTTGTCAATGACCATTTCCAGTGCCTGCTGGCTGTTGATGATAAAGTCTTTTTCGTATTCCGGATTTCCTTCAAACAGACGCAGGATCTGTTCAAGAGAGGTCGAACGTTCATTGATAATGATGTGTGCCCGTTTCCCCAGGGTCCTGGCGATCCTGTAGATACCGATGGCCGCACCGAAGCTGTCCGGGTCACCCATCTTGTGTCCCATAATGAAGACGGTGTCCCTGACACGGATGATCTCCTTGAGTGCCTGGGCTTTGACGCGGGCCTTGACACGTGTGGTCTTTTCCACCTGTCTTGTCTTACCGCCGTAATATACCACATTGTCGGGAGACTTGACGACCGCCTGGTCTCCGCCCCGTCCCAGGGCAAGGTCTACGGCATTTCGGGCAAATTCATAGTTCTGCGTGTAGGCGAGGCCGTCCAGTCCGAATCCAAGACTGAGCGTGACTGCCATCTCGTTACCGACACTGACCTTCTTGACATCCTCCAGAATGTCAAAATGCCCCTCCTGCAGGGTCTGCAGAGATTTTTTGCGCAGGATGATCAGATATTTGTCTTTTTCGATCTTGCTGCACAGGCCGTCGATCGCGCTGATATACTTGTTTACTTTCCGGTCGATCAGGGCTGTAAGCAGAGCTTTGCGCACCTCCTCGACCGTATCAATAACTTCGTCGTAGTTGTCGATATAGAACAGCCCGACCGCAAGACTCTGGTCATCCACTTCCTGGACAGCCAGCCGCATCGCCGTATTATCAACAAGACACAGGGTGATAATATTTCCGCCTGTCCGATTCCCGAACAGATCTGTGCCGGTGATCAGATGCGATGTGGGGATCCTGCGCATCTGGGCGCTGTAGCTGCTCCCTACAAGTTCCACAGCAACCTTCACCTGCTTTTCATCTGTCGGAAAAACATCCCGGGTAAGGCCCGGAATCAGGGTTGAAACCGGTCTCTGGTAGCTCCTGTCCTTATGAACCACCTTTTCAAATGCCGGATTCAGCCAGATGAAACGGCCGCCCTCATCAAGAAGCGCGTAGGGCATATCCAGTTCCCTTATCAGGATATCCTCCAGACTGCGGAATTCCTCTGCAAAAGCCGTCATCTCTTTCATGTAGATTGCCCGGCTGTTGATAAAGGCTGCTGCCATGACACATGTATAGATCAGGCAGGTGGCAGAAACAGCCAGAAAAGATCTCCAGTCAAGGAAGAAGATCAAAAAATCCGTCACCCAGAGAATGATCCCCAGGATGATCGAGATCCGGAAATAACCGGAAATACGTCCTCTTCTTCTCTTGCCTGCAGATTCCCTTTCGGGTTCCGAATCGGGCGCGAAAGGATCCACCGCCTCTGTTTCGTTTACTTTCTGCATGAATGATTCTCCAATCTATTACGATTTACCGATTTTACAGCCTGACCGCAAAAGCAGCCTTCCTGCCGGCTGCCGGTTCCCGGCTGTCTTTGGAATCTTCCCGCTCACACCATGGTATTGAGCCATGCCGCCGCTTCCTGAAGCCCTTCTTCCGAAAAGGGAAAATCCCGGATGATCTTAGAGGCATCCTCCGTGGCTGCGTATCCCAGGGGGCCCTTCCAGGCGACTGCCCTCAGAACAGCTTCTCCCCGCTTGTCAACAGGTGTAAAGTGCACGTTCTGCAGCGGTTCGCGGGCGATCCTGTAGCGCAGGCCTTTGCAGCTTCCGTAGTATGCCTCACCATATTCATAGTGCACAAAAGGAAAAAGCTCCTCTCTGCTTATATGACGTTCTGCTTCTGCCATCTGTCTGCTGCCTCTTGCTTTTTTCGATTCTTCTTTGTTTGCGGCCCTTCAGATTCTGCTGTTTTCGGTTCTTCTTTGTTTACAGCCCGCCGGATCCTGCTGTTTCCGGTTCTTCTTTGTTTACAGCCCGCCGGATCCTGTTGTTTCCGGTTCTTCTTTGTTTTCAACCCGTCGGGTTCAGTTCCTGTCAGACTTTAAAGTTTTTTCAGCCTGCCAGCTCGGGCTGCTTTCCTGTGTACAGCTGATAGTAACGGCGGCCCAGCGCAATCAGTTCATCATGTGTACCCTGCTCGACGATCCTTCCCTGTTCCAGGACAATGATAAGATCGCTGTTGCGGATCGTGGACAGGCGGTGAGCAATCACAAAGGTCGTCCTGTCTTTCATCAGTCTGTCCATGCCTGCCTGTACGATTTTCTCCGTGCGAGTGTCGATTGAGCTCGTCGCCTCATCCAGGATGAGGGCAGGCGGATCGGCAATCGCGGCACGTGCGATCGCCAGGAGCTGACGCTGTCCCTGTGAAAGATTCGTGCCGTCTCCTGTAAGCATCGTATCATACCCCTGCGGCAGACGTCTGATAAATCCGTCCGCATTGGCAAGGATTGCCGCCTGTTCGACTTCCTCGTCTGTCGCATCCAGCTTTCCGTAACGGATATTTTCCTTAACCGTCCCGGAAAACAGATGTGTATCCTGCAGAACGATTCCCAGTGAGCGGCGGAGGTCTCCTTTTTTGATCTTATTGACATTGATATTGTCGTAGCGGATCTTGCCGTCCTGAATATCGTAAAAACGATTGATCAGGTTTGTGATCGTGGTCTTTCCGGCACCGGTTGAGCCGACCAGGGCGATCTTCATACCGGGTTTTGCATGGATCCAGATGTCATGCAGGACCATCTTGTCGTCCCGGTAGCCGAAATCAACACCGTTAAAGGTGATATCGCCTTCCAGAGCCTGATAAGTCGTCGTATCTTCGGCCTTGTGGTAATGTTTCCAGGCCCACTGGCCGGTGTGCCTGTCGGTCTCGATGATGGAACCGTCAGGGCCGCGCTCACAGTTGACCAGCATGACATAACCTTCATCGGTCTCGGGCTCGGCATCCATCAGATTGAAAATACGCTCCGCACCTGCCAGAGCCATGATGATGCTGTTGAACTGCATGCTCACCTGATTGATGGGCATGGAAAAGCTCCTGTTCAGGGTCAGAAAGCTTGCCAGCGCACCGACCGTAAAGCCGGCGTAGGAATTGATGGCGAGAATGCCTCCTACGATTGCGCAGAGCACATAGTTGGTATTTCCCAGCTGTCCGTTGACAGGGCCGATGATATTGGCAAATCCATTGGCCTTTGCCGCACTCTGGTAGAGTTCCTCGTTAAGAACGTCGAAATCCCTGATCGCCTGCTTCTCATGGCAGAACACCTTGACGACCTTTTCTCCCGTCATGGTCTCCTCAATAAAGCCGTTCAGCTTACCCAGATTCCTCTGCTGCGCTATAAAATTCCTGCCGGACAGAGAAGTGACTTTGCCCGAAGCCAGCAGCATGATGCCCACCATGACAAGAGAAACTGCGGTCAGCGGAAGGCTGAGCAGGACCATCATGGACAGGATCGATACAACCGTGATCAGACTGTTGAAGAGCTGCGGGATACTCTGGCTGACCATCTGCCGCAGCGTATCAATATCATTCGTGTAAACACTCATGATATCGCCGTGGGCGTGGGTGTCAAAATATTTGATCGGCAGGCTCTCCATATGCTCAAAGAGCTCGATACGGAGACGCTTCATCGTTCCCTGGGTGACGAAAGCCATCGTGCGCGCCTGTGTATACGAAGCGATGATACCGATCGCGTAAAAAACCGCGACACGCGCCATAGCATGCAGCAGCGGGGAGAAATCCGGGTTCGCCTGCCCCGCCTTCACCTGTTCCACCATGGGGGTGATATAGCTGTCGATCAGAGTCCTTGTAAACATCGTTCCCTGAATGTTGGCAAGAACAGAGACGACAATACAGACCGTTACCAGAACCAGATGCGGGCCGTAAAACCGGACAATATATGACATGATCCTCCGGAGGATCTTCCAGGGATTCTCAACCTTTGGCCGCGGCCGTCCCCGCATGCCCCTGGGGCCGCCCCCTACCTCTTTCACTTTTTCTGCCATTGTATTCCTCTTCCTGCACACCTGCAGGATCCTGAAACCTGTCCGCAGTTCTCTTCCTGCACTCCTGCAGGATCCTGAAACCTGTCTGCAGTTCTCTTCCTGCATACCTCCACTGTACACGATCCTTCGAAGGGCGTGCACATGTAAGTCCATACCTTATGCCGGTCTGTCAAAGTCCGCATCCGCACCGATTCCTGTCTGGGATTCATAGACCTCTCTGTAAATCTGATTGTCCGCCAAAAGCTCCTCATGGGTACCAAAACCGCTGACCCTTCCATTGTCCATGACAATGATCCGGTCGCAATCCTGTACACTGGAAATACGCTGGGCGATGATCAGACGGGTCGTATCCGGGATCTCCTCCTGAAAAGCTCTGCGGATCCTGGCGTCCGTTGCCGTATCGACCGCACTGGTGCTGTCATCCAGGATCAGAATCTTCGGTTTTCTCAAAAGTGCCCTGGCGATACACAGCCTCTGCTTCTGGCCGCCGGAGACGTTGGTTCCGCCCTGTTCGATATAGGTATTGTAGCCTTCGGGCATCTTTTCTATAAACTCATCCGCGCAGGCGAGCTGACAGGCATGCCTGCACTCCTCCTCCGTCGCGTTTTCATCTCCCCAGCGCAGGTTTTCATAGATCGTGCCGGAAAACAGGACATTTTTCTGAAGCACAACAGCCACCTGCCTGCGCAGCGCGTCCATATCATAGTCACGGACATCGTGGCCGCCTACCAGAATACGTCCCTGCGTAACGTCATACAGTCTGCTCACCAGGTTTACCAGGCTCGATTTCGCGCTGCCGGTGCCTCCGATGATACCGATGCTCTCTCCGGAACGGATATCCAGACTGATGTCCTTCAAAACAGGCTCCGCGCTGCCGGGTCTGTAGGAAAAGTCTACATCCTCAAAACGGATACTGCCATCGGGCACCTCCATAATCGGATTCTCAGGATTGGTCAGAGAGCTTTTTTCATTTATGACCTCGGAAATTCGTCTGGCACTCGCCTCCGACATTGTGATCATGATAAATACCATGGAAAGCATCATCAGGCTCATCAGGATGTTCATGCAATAGGTCAGAAGGCTCATCAGACTTCCGGTTGAAAGCGTATTCGATACGATCATGTTGGCACCGAACCAGCTGATCATCAGGATCGTGCAGTATACGACGCCCATCATGACAGGCGTGATACTGACGACCCGCATCTCCGCGCGGATAAACATTGCGTAAATATTCTCCGCCGCTCTGCGGAACTTATTGTTCTCGTAATCCTCACGCACATAGGCCTTGACCACGCGGATCGCGGAGACGTTCTCCTGCACACTCTCATTCAGAGCGTCATAACGTTCAAAGACCTGTTTGAAATATTTGGTCGTCGACCGCATCATAAAAAACATGAAGACCGCCAGCGCGGCTACAGCTATGAAATAGATGCTGGCCAGGCGCGGACTGATCAGGAAAGACATGATCATGGCCACGATCATCGTGGAAGGAGCCCGCATCGCCATCCGCAGGATCATCATATAGGCATTCTGGATGTTCGTCACATCCGTAGTAAGCCGTGTGACCAGGCTGGATGTGGAAAAATGATCGATATTGGAAAAAGAAAAAGACTGGATATTGTCATGCATGGCCTTGCGCAGATTTCTGGCCAGTCCTGCCCCCGCACGCGCAGCAAAAAAACCGCCCAGTACACCTGCCAGAAGGCCCAGAAGTGCCACCGCGATCATCATAGCGCCCGTGCGCATAATGTAGTTTACATTACCTGCCATAACGCCCAGGTCTACGATCCGTCCCATCAGAACGGGTATGATCATTTCACAGATGACCTCGCCGATCATGCAGATGGGTGTCAGGATCGAAACCAGCCGAAATTCCTTTATCTGTGCTGCAATCGTTCTTACCATTTAAAACACCATTTCAGTCTGTCACAAAAAACATATCTAATAATGATAAATAATATTGCGA
>Ga0256405_10002070_pt1 | contig 49012 bp, 85 predicted proteins | sample RumenRJG_02DNA_FD_189096 | JGI IMG/M metagenome (GOLD analysis project Ga0256405, IMG submission 189096) | Bovine rumen microbial communities from Lethbridge, Alberta, Canada - RJG_02 | ecosystem: Host-associated > Mammals > Digestive system > Stomach > Rumen | place: Canada: Alberta...
TGTCCCAACGATGCGTAAGATAAATCATCTCATCCGACTGAGACCTGGTGGAGCAGGTTTCGCAGGACTTCCCACGACTATTTGCATTTCCACGATATCTCATTGTGTTTCGGGTGTGCACCTTCGCAGTCAGCATGACTCTCAATTGTCTACTCATCGTTAAGCATAGTGTCCCACATCTAGCATTAAAGGACTGAGTGTTTTGAATTTCTTTCACGATGTAAGGCTGCCGTTGAAGCATTAAGCACACTGAGTTTGACTCCTCATCTGAGATGAATTAACATGATTTTGAAAATCTTTTGCTTTTGTTCTACGTGTATGTTTATTTGGCACATATTCTGGAATATATGCTTTAAATGCTTGTACAAGATTATTTCTAGAATATTTATACTAAAATTTATCTACTACAGCCTAAAATCCTTCTGTTTCATATACATCTAACATAGGCCGCAATTCTTGATATTTTAACTCTGCTTTATTGCGTTTTCTGTCTTGTGCATGCTATTTTGCAGTTTTATTCCAATGCTTTCCTTTTATTTTTCCCTTTACAAAGCCATTTGGTATTTCATCATTATGAAACACACAACGTTCTTCTATACCATTATTGATATAGAAATGTCCACGATGCTATTTTGCTTTATCGCTGCATTTTTTTCGGCTTTCTTTAGTCATATAAGATCCACGTCCATTAATCCATCCAATTCCTAAATACTCCCAATATAATGCATCTGAAACACAAATTCTCAATTTTAGTTCATCATTATGAATCCAATGCTTTCCATAGTTTGAATTCTTTTCTCCTTGTTGGTGGCTAATTTTCTTAAACGTTTTAGACATCTTCTGTTTTGTCTATTCAGAATGGTGTTTTCCTTTCCAAGAAGGTGGCTAATTATGCATAGCTGTTGGATGATCTTTTCGCCACTAAATTTTTTCTTCATCTGATAATGAATTCCAAAAATCGGCCCATATCTATCGATGTTCTGCTTTATTTTTCTTCATAGCATTGATTCCACCCAAACGATCTAAACCTTTCTAATGAACCTTTTGCCAAGAACCATTTTCACCACCTTCAATGATGTTATAGACATCATCTCTTGCAATAAAGTCTTCATCTACAATCTCGGCTTCTTTTGCATTCATTTCTTCAGCTGAAGAGCATTCAAAAAGAATAGTCTTTTCAAAATTCTCTACTCCATATTTTTCAATAGCTCTGACAATTCTAACTCCAGATCCCATATAGCTATCATTAATATCTTCTGTTTGATGCTAACCAACATAGATCATTCCATTAAGCTTGTTTCGAATCTAATATATCAAATAGTGTTTCATAATAAATCTATTTACTTTGTAATTATAAATACAGACGTTCAAATTAAGCCACCTGAAGAACTCGCATCTCCGTAATCCGTCTTACAAGGACGGCGCCTCACTTCTCAGCCAAGGTGGCATTGAAATTGAACAAAGCAAGCACTTCATCCTCAAAGCTTTCGACATACTTAAACGCACATGAGGATTCAAACTTCTTCTTTAGATTAAAAAACAAGGCACGCATCTATATACAATTGCTCTAAGCAACTGAGCTACAGGCGAAGATCTATCTTATGTTTCGCCTGGAGGGACTCCAACCCTCGACCCATTGTTCCCATTTAGATATATTTGCTGTCAGTGCCTTTAAAAAAAAATCAAGACCCATATATTTGTTGGAATTGAACCAACTCGTTTTAGCATATTAGGCTAATTCTTAAACCATAAGTAGATTGCAGTTGCGAGTCTTTCAAATTGGTCTAGTAGAAATTGATAAGGGATTCGGGACTCGAACCCGAAGTTGTGTGCACCTGCGATAGTGTTTTCCCCACCTTATGTCCGTACTACTGGAATTGGTTGCCCTGATCTTGTCATTTGCACGCTGAGTTAGCGTACGATGATGTTGCAAAATCTGCTACTTGCAGGTTCATCTGCTTTCGTCACCGCCAAACGGACCGCTATGCATCACGCATCACCTGTTCCCTCATTTGTTGGTCGGAGAGGGGAATTTCGAAATCCCGGGGCTTTCGCACTAGTTCCCAAAACTAGCCCGCTTCCATCTACGGTCTACTCTCCGAAAATATCAAGACGCGTTTAGCTTGTATTCATTAACATTGAATTGCTTTAAGATTGCTGTATGCGTCTTTCAAATGGTGGACCATAGGAGCTACGATCTCCTCGCCTCCTGAATGCAAATCAGGCGCTCTACCAATAATGAGCTAATGGCCCATAAAAACTTCATTCTCAAGCATCATCTATTGCACTAGAGCAAACTAAGCAGCGCTACCTATGGTTTGTCGAGCACAAACTGCCTTTCGGCTGGTGGACCTTGACCGATCGCAGGCCGACCAACTCCCTCATGGAGCTGCTCTTTCCTGAGCTAAAGACCCATTATCGACTAATGCTTGATTCACGTTGGCTCCCAGCGCAGGTACCGCCCCTGCCTAACCCGAGTTAACAGCTCGGTGCCTACACTAGCCAGCCCGCTGGGAATAAATTGAAATGTTCTTCTGTCACGGCTTTCTGAAGAACTTCTCACGACGAAGTTGCATGTATTTCTCAACTTCATACCGTACCATTCAATGTGTGTGAGATAAAGTCAAACAAGACTCGTTTTGGCAATTCGTTTAATGTCTGAACCTCCAAGCGACGGTCGTATTTCCAGAACGATCTTTAGTTAGATTGATTGCAGTTACGAGTCTTTCAAGCCATGTCAAATTTTGCGGGAGTCGGATTCGAACCGACGTCGTCAGGCTTATGAGACCCGCATAAGAACCACTCCTATTCATCCCGCCTAAGCTCTTCTGTCCCTTGAAAAACAGCCAAAAAGACCAAAGCTTGGCTGATAACTTCTGGGCATACGTGCATGCTGCCAACTGATGTGCCAACCACAATGCAATGCACAAGTTTGTCTCTGCTGTTGCTTCTGCTTCTTTCTTCTACTCTGTCTTCTTCTCTTCTTCAGCTAAAGCTAGCAAGACGCGTTTCGTAATCTAACCAATGATTATCTATGTTCTTGCTGGATGCGTCTTTCAAATGGATGGTAGGAGAGGACTCGAACCTCTATGTAGAAAGTCTAGTCTGTGGCCACAAATGCTCGAATAGAGCAACGAAGGAATCGAACCTTCAACGTCATTGACTTCTTCTACACTACTGCCGTAGCGCGTCTGCCATTCCGCCACTGCTACCAATTGTCCACGCTAGTCTACCATCAATGCTTGACCGCATCTAAGATAGACAGCCGCTTCGGGCTTAAGGACCTCTTTACTGACGCCCGAACGTCTCTACCACCAATTGTCAAAGAACCAACAGGCAAGTATTTACTCTTTACTTGCTTGTAATATAGATTATACCAAATGAAAGTGCATTTGTAAACTAAGCAACGAATTTTTACATCTTTAGAGCAGCGATAATTCTTTCAAATTCATGCTTTCGTCTATGGTATTTAAGATGGTCTATGCATTTATTGCAAATCCGTATTGATATTTCATTCTTTTGTATTGGCCAAAACCTTGTGTCAAGATCTATTCTATATGGTTTACGTATTCCACTTGATCGAAAAGTTTTACCATTGAAGCTCTCTACGATGGTCTTAAGCGACTTCATATTGCTGCATCCGAGTGATATGTAGAAATCTCCTTCATTTCCTCTTCCATGCCCAGAGCAACAAAAGAATGTTCTTGTCCCTTTCAAAGCATTAAGCGCATCACACAATGGAATCATGTCTTTGTCCATGTCATTTGGATACTGCTTAGATTTGATGTTTGCATTCATATTGCGTGGTTGTCTCCCCGAGATTCGAACTCGGTCTCTGGGTATCAAAAACCCATTTGCTAACCAATTACAACAGGAGACATCTACCATAGTTGTTTCTCCTTTCAGTTGTTTGTTGGCAAGACAATCATATCAAACTACTGCATTGGCGTTAACTCTAGTCAATTCTACATTCAAGATTTGGCCAATGCAGCTCACATGTCATCTTTGCCTCTTCAAGACTGCTTGCATCTGCTGCCCATCTATAGTTGCCAAACCTGTCTACAGCAAATATTGACCAACAGCCATCGCACTGCCCATCAATGAGCAAGATTGACCTGTTGTCAGCAACTATTTCTTCTAAGCTGTTGTTTGAAATGTGCATGCTTGTCCATCTATGTCTATGTTCAGCTCTTCTTGGACTACAAGCTGCTCAAGATTGTCTATCTTGTAGATGTGCTGTGCATAGTCATCCCACTTTTCAATGTTGCCTGCTTGTGCAATCTCAATAAGATAGTGCTTCCGTAGTGCACTAAGAACTTGCTTCACTATCTCATGCTTTATGTCTGTCAAGTTCTTAGTATCCATCTTGAAAGCCCACGAGACTTCTCTAAGGCAGCCATAGAAGCACTCTATGCTGACTGCCATGTCAGGCAGCTTGCGCTGCCAATCAAGACAGCTACGGTACAGATAGTTTGTTGCCCATACCAACTCTATTCTTCTGTGGTTTGCATACAATGGACGGACGCGGCTGTTCTTGAAGACATCTAAGTACATCTTATGGCTGCGCGGACTCCACTCAACCATGAACTGGTCTACGCCAAAGTGCTTCAACAGCACTTTGTACAAGATGTCAGCTCTCTTCTTTGTTGCTCGCATGCTAGTTGTCCAATTCAATGCTGTTCATGTCACAGAAGATCTCAATCTCTTCTTTGCTAGAGAATCTTCCAAGCCAATGTGACTTCATTGTTCTAGAACTGTTTGGATAGAAGTACACCAAGCAGAGTGTCCATGCTGAGTCTATCTCTGGAATAGCTGGAGCTATTGCCTTAAACTTCTTGAACTTGTAGTTCTTTGCGTGCTCTAGATGGTGGTTCAACAACTCTTGCATAGTAAGTCTAATTGTACCAAAAGACAGATGAGATGTTAACTAAAAATGGTGGAGCCTCCAAGGATCGCACTTGGTCCGTCAGTTTTTCAGACTGCTTTGCGCACTAGCTACAACAAGACTCCAAATGGTAGAAGTGGCGAGTACTGCCCTCGCTTACCCCGTCTTATGGTCAAGCAAACAAGACTTGAACTTGAATCTTTCCATTTGGATGCTCTACTTGAGCTATTGCTTGAAAGGACGGTGCCTAGCTTTTCGGCCACACTTCCATTAAAAAATGACAAACTAATTATATCAAAAATTAGACTAGTTGTTAATTAACTTTCCAAAGAACTCCCATCTTCTCATTGTATCTCCAATATTCACAGTGAAGATGGTCAATTATCTCTTTCTGTCTCTTCAAGTCTTTTTCTCTAAGGATGTTGTTCTCAACATCTGCATAATGCGCTTTCTCATCATATTCAACAACAATGTTTCTTTGCTTGTCATAAGCATCTACAAAATATCCAATTCCTGTATAGAACTCTCCACCATTCTCAGCATGTTGTAAATTCCATCCTCTTTCTTTTGAAAGAGCATCAAAAAATGAAATTGACTTTTTGTTATATCTTGGTCTAGATGATTTTACATTGATAAGATACCTAACAGTACTCTAACGAATTTTACGTTTAGTTTTTTCCAAATGATGTTTGCCTTTCCAATTGTGAATATATTCTCCAGATCTAATTCGTTGAGATAGTCGTTTACCTCGTAATCTGCAAAATTCATTAAACTTTTCTTCTCCCATCCACTTTTTAGAGAAATTGCAATCATCACCTCGTTTAATTTTACGCTTGCACTCATTTTTACCTATTGCTTTATTATGGCATTCACAATGAGAAAAATGAGCATTTAAACTTTGATGAGTCTTAAATTCTTTGTTACATTCACATATATACATCTACTTTTCGTTAGACCAGTATTTAGATGTATGCATTCCTTTAGGAGGATTTCTTACATATAAGTCGCAATGAGAAATATGTGCCTGTAATGAAGCTCTAGTTTCAAATTTTCTTTGACATCCACGGCATATATAAGTCTATTGATCTTTTCCAATAGATTTAAGATATGTCATGCATGATTGTTTATGTATGCCAAGTGATCTTTTTGATTTAAACGATTTTCCACATATACATTGAAAAATCTAATCACAGTTTTCATTGTTCATTTTTACCTTTATCTTTCTGTCATTGCCGTGACAATAACTATTTACTTTTCAAAAAATATTGTACCCAAATCTGTTGGCGGCAACCATGAGTAAGGGTACAAATGGTGCCCGATTCCGGGGTCGAACCGGAAAGACCGAAGTCGGCAGATTTTGAGCGAGTTATTTCTAACTTGGACTATCTCTTCACCTTCAACTTTACTTGGTCAGGTGGTGGTTACTTTTACCTGTAATTAAGGTGATTGACACCTCAGGTAGTCTCTACACCTTCATTGAGTTTACCCAATGCTTGGCTCGCCCTCCGAGTTTTCTCTCTTCAGCCGAATTCAACCACTTTTATCATAACTATTTCTAGTCAAGGCAGACTCTGTTTATTTCAACTTTTCTGCTGCGTTTGCCAATTTCGCCAATCGGGCGTTAAAATCTTTTATCTTTGTCAACTAGACCAATACTAGCTCATTTTCTCAAATACTTCTTGTCTATCCACCAATAGTCCATACTTGTGCAATATGCAACACTTCCATCGTACTTTTCGACTATTCCAAATGGAGCTGCTTTCTTTGTTTTAGGGTCAGGCTTTGGTTCAGGAAAATATTGCTTGCACTCTTCCCAAAAGTTCTTTCTGACTTCTTCAATGTCTTCTACAAGATAATGAAGGCCAATCTTTGGATCTTCACATTGGTGCTTGAAGACATTGAGCCAATTGAGAATGTGCATTGCATCTTTCTTTGAAATCTTTATGTCCATGCAGAGTCTCCATTTTGCAAGATGAATTATATCAAATGCCTAACGGCTTGTTCACTTTGCCATCAAGTCACACCTCACAATGACTTCTTCTGGGCTGCAGCACCCAAAGAATGGATTGCTTATGTGCAGTGATTGACAGTTTTCAAATGAATACTCTCTTATAGACTTAGTGAACACATCAAATGTTGCTTGATTGTCATTCTTGAAATATGTCCAAATTCCGCCATTAGGAAAGACTCCAATGAAGTCACTGCGGTTAGATCCATTGATGCGAATTGACATAGCAATTCCATGTCGATTTTTAAATTGACGCACTGTTCCAGGACTAGATTCAGAGACAAGGTCTATTGTTCTATTGATGCGTAGTCTAGTGATACGCAAGCCAAGAGCATCAAGCATCTTCTTCACTGCAATGTCTATGATAGTTTTGCCACTCATAGTTTTTCTCATGATGCAATCATATCAATGTCTCTTGTCTTTGTCAGCTAAACAAATAATGACCAAGCCAATCTTGGTACGATACAATATGAAGCTTGACATTTGGCAGATTCAATTCACTGAACATCTTGCACTCTTCAAGAGTGCTGAACTCTACTATCAAGTCAAAACTACTAAGTGAATAGATGTTCTTGACATTGTAGTATGAGCCTTCTAGCATCCACATGCCATCATTGCACTCGCATGCTTTCAAAGTCTTTACTTTGTCTAGTTTCAGTTTGCAGCTCATGCTTGAAATTATATCAAAGCTTCTCTTCTTTGTTAACTTGGCACTTCATGTAGGTAATGCTCCTACTTCACGAGCCTGAGAAGCTCGGGTCCTGCTTCTAGACGAATGAGGCATTGGCAGCCCACTGGAGAGTCGAACTCCACTAACAGCCATGAAAAGGCTGTGTCCTAAGCCGATAGACGAGTGGGCCAATATCAAAAAGCTAAGTGCTAATAGGCATACTGCATGCAAGATTTGCCCTATCATTATGTCCAACTCAGCAGGATTGGACTTCGTTCTCTATTGTCTACGTAGCCAATAGAGTTACGAGTAATTTGAAATTCGGAGCTACCGGGAGTCGAACCCGGCTCGCTTCATAGACAGTGAAGCATATGAAACCGCTCTACCATAGCTCCTAAATGGTGATTGGGGTAGGACTCGCACCTACGGTGTTTCTAATGTGGCAGATTTACAGTCTGCGGCCTTCGCTGCTCAGCGACACCCAACCAATTGGTACCTTCGGTGGGATTCGGACCCACGTCTGTCAGATTAAGAGTCTGCGATAATAAACCACTATACGACGAAGGCATGTTCAAAAAGACAAGGCACGTTTTTTTGCTTTACAGAGGCTCTATTCAGTTGAGCTACAGGCGAAGATGCTTGTGTTCCGCCTGGCAGGACTCAAACCTGCAACCATCTGTTCCCAATAGCATAGTTGCTGTATGTGCCTTTGAAGATGTTTCGGAACCCGTTGACCCTGCCACATGCAGGCGCTAGGCGTCAAGTCCTTGGCTATGTTAAGCTTAAAGCACGTCTGCTGCTACTAAGTGCATCGGCATGCACTGCTCGCAATCGCTGAACGCCTCAAACGACTTGCTCTTCTGTTAGTATTCCAATGAAAATATATTGTACCCAAATCTGTTGGCTGCAACCATGAGTAAGGGTACGTGAAATCCGAGTGGTTGGAGTTGCACCAACGTATGTCACTTTATAAGAATGATGCCTACACTACTCGCGCCACACTCGGTTATATTTAGCGAAAGTTTAAAGTGCAGAATCAAACTAATTACATCACCATTTAAGGTTAGTGGACACTTACTATTAAATCCGGGAGGGTTTGTTCATTTGGGGCCATCATATCGAAATACGCTTGCAGCCAATTCCAACAGAGCAAGCTGAACGTGATGCATGCACGCAACTTCAACCCACAACTCTTTGCAAGTAACGACCAATAAGCCGTCAAGCAGCTTCCTTAGTCGCTTAAATCATGCCATTTTAAGCGTTTATTCGCTGGAGCATATTTCTATGCTAACATTGCACTTTCATTGGTCTTTCTACAAATACTAATGCAATGTAAATGGCAAACCTAAAGATGAACTAGCACTATTTGACTGACAAAGCCAAAAGACCTTCGGGTCCGAGCCAAAGCCTTGATTTTCTTTTTTTCCAGCATGCCTAGCTACTAGTTTTGTCAAGACTTTCACTAGACTACATGGCGGAGCGCGTTGTAGAACCGCTCGTCTTGTCGTGCTAAGAGAGCTAACTTAAGCCATGTTGGAGTCGAACCAACTTCAGTCTCCTGTACCTGAGACTAATCCTAACCGTTAGAATGAATGGCATAGTCTCTCTGTGTTCCGCAGACATGCACCTACCATGTAGTCATGCATGCTGCCGCTCAGGGCCTAGAAACCTGTTTGTCATCGCCCTGACGATGGATAGAAGCTCACAACTTCTATCAACAGCCTTCATGGCTGCTCTTAGTCTTGCCTACTACAATGCTAAGCAAGACTGCCATCAACTGCCAATTGTCAAAGATCGATGCGAGCATGGTGTCTCGCGTTGTAGCAATTCTATCAAGTCTCTGTCTTCTTGTAAACTCTACTAGTCTCTAGAAAAAACAAAAACTTCCACTTAGTTTAGTGGAAGTCCTTGATGTAGTGCTACCTGTCCGACTTCCACTTCACAAGACAAAATAGCTTTCATTGGCTGGCTTGCGGCCATCCAATTGTCTTGCTATGATGTCTTTGATAGTTTTCATCGTACAAGATATATATACTCACGAAGATGTGCAGTTGTGAACTTTTTTGAAAAATTATTTCCAGAACTCTACATGCTTTGGAAGATTGAGATTCCAAGAACATGCTTTCAAGTGCAGTCCATGGTTAGGAAGCACTGCAACTTTTGCAAAAGTGTCACCAGATGTCTCATCATGTTGGATGTTTCTTGCATATGGCCTTTTGTCAATGTAGCGCTTGAGAGCATCATAGATGTTCAGGCCATAGATGATTGCATCAGGCTTTGGCTCATCTGGTGTAGCTAAGTCCCCAACATAGATGTCATTGATGTCATCAAAGCCAAACATTGACTTAGAGAACCAGACTTTCCAAGTCTTGATCTTCTGCTTAAGCTTCTTTATCTTGTTAGCTTTCATGTAGTGCTCCATTATGTTTAGTTGACAAGCAGAATTATATCAAAACCCTTTGGATTTGTTAACAAATATTAAAGCAACAGCCATTCAAATTCATGTTCATATCTACCATATTTGCCTTAGGATCAATTTTATGGAGTTTTTCTTCGAATTTCTTTTTGATTTTGCATGTTTCTTCAGAAATCTTCTTCATGAAGTCAAATTGCAGTTGTTGAATTGCTTTTTCTTTAGTCTTAGCTTCATTCAATTTCTTTATGTCTTCTTTAGATAAAGGCTTGCCGACTATCTGTTCGTTGTCTCCATCTTCAAGTTTGACGCCTTTTAATGCAGCTGCTACAGCATATGCATCCGATACTCGTATGTCGCCAGACAGCCAGCTGTAATCCGCCGGCCCAAATACGACATTATGGTTCGCCATGTTCTGGTGTTTCTTTTCAATTTTATGCCCTAGTTTGTCTTCTGCGTATCTTATAGCGAAAAGCCTTACAACATTCCCAAGCCATATGCGTGCTTCAACACTAGATTTGCCAAAAAACGGATTACGCCGTTTGTCAAACCCTATACTGAATTTCCGACATTTGACTTTTAGGCATATCCTTTTGTTTTCAATACGGATGACTTTAACAAATGTTTCGAGTTCTCGCATGTTTTTTGGAAGAAGCTTGAAACAGTAATGCCCGCACAGAAGACTCAAGAACTCATAAGCAATATCTCCATACATGCATGTGTTTATTGTTCTAGTCTTCTGCCATTCTGCACAGTCTTTCTTGAATTTTGCATCTGCCTTCGCTTTAGCTTTTGCTTTAGCTCTTTCAATTCGCTTGAGATCAGCATCTGTCAACTTCTTTCCAACAATGCGCCAGTCAAATCTATGTGTTTTGCCTTTTAAGACCATGTATGTCTTATAGAGATCAGACATCAACAATTTCACAGAATTGTAAATATTATCTCTCGCCCATTCAATTCGGTTTCTTCCATTCCACCAATTTCCATTCAATGATTCATCTTTTGTAAACCTATCAGCAAAAGACTTCAGCTTGTCAGCAATCATTGACATCACTTCAGCATCATCTTTTCCAAAGAATGGATTCTTGAAAACTTGCTTTGGATGTGCAAATTCAACATTCTTTTCTTTGAAAATCCGCAAATATGTTGTGCCATCTTTTTCTCTATGTGGTTTAGAAAATAGATAGTATTCAACTGTGTCGCACGCCTTTTCTAAGATATAATATGCAATGTCACCACACATTCTTGTGTCAATGAAATGAAATTTCTCAGTGTCCATTTGTTTTTTCCTTTAGTTGTGCTGGTTAGTTCTCATCATTCTCAACAAGAGCACGCATCTGGTCAATGATGCTGTAGCACTTGTTGGAGTCACAGTAGCTGTTGCCATACTTCTTGAAGAAGCTCTTCATAGTCTTCAAGACGTCTTTTGCTTCAGCAGTCATCTGCTTCTCAACAGTCGTGTCAATGAACTCCCAGTCACGGACCATCGTAGACATGTCAGTTCCAGCTCCAACTTCCTCAAGCTTGAGCTTCTCAGCAAGATCATAGACAAGCCTGTTTGCTTTGTCCCAGCCACCAACTTTGTTGACATCTACCCAAATGTTGACAGTAAGTCCAGTCTTAGAGATCTGGCAGTGGAACCCTTTAGGCAGATGGCAGAGAATGATGCTCTTAGTTGTCTTGTTGAGGGTCTTAGTAGGCTTTTCCATAGATTTTCTCCTTTAGCACTAGTTAGTTGACAAGATCAATTATATCAAAAGCCTAAAAAGCTGTTAACAATCAACTACTTGATGTTGTCGTCGATTGCATTGAGAATCTTGCGGCATGACTCATGCATTGAGCCGTCATTTTCATCATATCTGTGGAAGTCAGACACAATGTTGTCATATTCTTTAGCCAATAGTGCCTTGAGTTCATCTGGAAGAATGACACGCTCATCACCATCTTTGCATTCAACTAGCATGTAGTCTCCATCTTCCGAAAAGAGGTCATTGACGTCATTGCTGTTGACGAATGCAAAGTTGAACACATCATGAATAGGAAGAGGATCAACTCTCATGCCATAGATGCCAATGAACTTTCCACTCTTCTCGCTGATCTTGCCACGCCAGCATAAGCGATACTTAGGGCTGTGGTCACATTTGACTTCAAGAACAGACATGTCAGAGTATCTCATTTGTCTTCTCCTTTAGCAATAGTTAGTTTGCAGAGCGGATTATATCAAAGGCCGGCCTACGTGTTAACTAATCAATGCTCGTGGAAGTAGACAAGGTCAACAATTGACCTTTCCATTCTGCTAGACTGCTCATCAAAGTTGAGGTCTATGTCTATGCATGCGTGCGGTATCTCTTCAAGCTTGCACATCAGCTTCTCTTTCTTCCACTTCAAGCCATAAGAGAAGTCTTTGACAAGGCAGTCTAGCAGTTCAGCTCTAGCATAGACAAGTGCTCGACTTCCAGTAGTAGGGAAGAAGTTGAACTCACTTCTAGCCTGCCAAAGATAAGACCTATAGTCTGTGATCTCATAGACATGGGCTTTGCCACCATCATCAAGGAACTTCAGCCTGTCAAAATGGTACTGTGAAGGGTGTGAGCAGAAATAGCCATAGTCTTTAGATCTTGGACGGCCAAGAGAGATGACAACAGTCTTCCTATTTATGTCGTACTTCTTCTTAGCTGAATAGAAGTTTAGCTTCTGCATAAGGCGCCACAAGACAACATTCTTGTGAGCAGCTTCTTGTATGTCATATTCATTCATGCCATCAGGTCTAGCTTTATCTGCAGTTCTGCAAAGTTCTTGACACCAAAGAAGATGTTGTCGATTGACTCACCTATTAAGTGGTCATAGAAGTACTTTATCTCTCCTAAGCTTTCAGGAGTATTTGGCCCTTCATCAACAATGTCATCATTTGCATCAAAAGAAGCGAAACCATAGTAGTCATTGTTGTATCTAGCACCAAAACGTCTTACATCTACTTCCCAAGTCTCTGTATTTCGACTAAACTTAAGATGCATCTTCTCCAGAGCAGCAGTCATCAAGGCATCATTCTTCTTCCACTTCTCTTCTAGAAACTTAGTCATATTGCTGTCCTCAAGCAGCAAGCTCTACTTTTTTGAACGAGCTACTGTGTATAGTTATATCAAAAGCCTAGAGATTTGTTAATTGTTTTTGCCAAACTTTTCTACAATGCCTATTGCATCAAGTGTAGACTTCTCTAGACTGCAGTCATATTCGTTAAAATTCAAGTCTATGTCGATGCATGTTTGAGACACTTCTTCAGGCTTGACTAGTAGCTTCTCTTTTTTCCACTTCAAGCCAAATGAGAAGTTGGAGACTAGATGGTCTAGAAGTTCAGCTCTAGCAAATATTGTGGTTGAACTTACTCCTGTAGGGAAGAAGTTGAAGTCTCCAGCTTTCCACATGTAAGACGCTTGGTCAGAAAACTCATAGATGTGGGCATTTCCTCTGCTGTCAAGAAACTTCAGCCTGTCAAAATTGAACTGCTTGCACCAATGACCATTTTCTTTATTAGTAGGCCTGCCTAAAGACAAAACTTTTGCTCTACGGTTGATGTCATACGAAGTCTTGACTCTCCAAAAGTCTAGTTTACGCATGAGCTTCCATAGAATGATGTTCTTGTGGACAGCGTCTTGAAGAGAGATGTTGTTCATGCCATCAAATCTAGCTTGATTTTCAACTCTTCATAGCTTTTGACACCATAGAAGACATTGTGTATCACTTTCGCATACTTGTCTAGTCGAACTGTGTCAAACATCACTATTCTTCCAAGATCTTCAGGTGTGCTAGGCACAGCCACGTCATAGTCTTCGCCATGGCCATTGTTGCAATAGCACCAAACTGCATTTGCTGGTGATGTGCCAATGAAGACCTCTGGTTCAAATGTCTGCTTGTTGCGCCTAAAGCCAATGCCCATCTTCTTCAAGGCGGCACGCATCAATGCATCATTCTTCTTCAGCTTCTTCATCCAGTCTTGCATAGTCTTCAAGCAGTAGGCTTGACTTCTTTGAATGAGTCAATGCGTACGCCAAGAGAGTTGATCTTCCTCTCAATCGCCTTCTTGAGCTTTGCCTTGACAGAAGAAGACGAATTCACAACGCTGATGACCATCTTCCCTGAGCCAACATTTGTGTTGTGCCAAGGCTTGATGTTGGTGTACTCAACTTCGTAGTTGGTGAATAGTTCTGCCATAGTAGTTCTCCTCTAAAGTTGCTGACAGAAGAATTATATCAAAAAGCCTAGAGTCTGTTAACTCTAGGCTTTCTACTTCTAGTCTAGCCAACGAAGCCTTACTTGACAGGAGGAGGGACAACTTCTCCAATTGGCTCTTCCATGACAGTCACAATGCGGCCATTGTTAGCATGCATTTGGTGGTTGTATTCATGGAGCCAAGGGTCAAATGCGCAAGGGTTCATGTTCTGCAGAATCCTAGGCTTATCATACCAAGACTTGCCAATTGGCGCAGTAAGACGCGTTGTGACTGGATCAGGGATAGGGTATGGAGACTCTTTTCCAAGAAGTCGTTCAATGATCTCTTTCTTCTTACGTGCAAAGAATGCTTCACGTTCAGCATCAGTCATCATGTCTTGTTTTCCTTTGTTTTTGTTGTTGACATTGACTATTATATCATGTCGAACAGTTCATGTTAACTTTAGCGGCGGAGTTGTCTTGACAAGATGGAACTTCCAGTCAACTAGCTCTGGCTCTCCTTTGAAGAACTCAAGCCATTGCTTAGGTGTCCCAAACCCCTTTTGGCTATATATGTTGGTAGATGGAAACTTCATTGCTTCATCAATTGAGTCAACAATCTTGTACAGCGAGCAGTCTTCTCTAGACTTAGACACGCTGAGAAACCCTGTCTCATCTTTGTTGTCAATGTTGAAGCCAAACATTGCATACCACTGCGCATCAAGTGCTTGGCTCTTCTGTAGGCTTTGGCTCAACTTCTCCTATGAGGTCTTGCTTCTTCTTTTCATTTTCTGCATACTCTGTGATTGCCTTCTTCAGCATTGGCAGCATTAGGCTAATGTTCTCCTTTAGAGCTGCCATGAATGCAAGTGCTATCCAGCAGTCTGCCCAAAATTGAGAGACTAGAGTCTTCAAGGCAATGTACACACCAAATGCTGCTAGCATGTCAACAACAAACTTGATAGACATTGCTGTATTGCATATCTTAGATATCTCATCGCTAGACTTATGTGCTAGAATAGCTTTTATCTTGCTGTCCATATGTATATATCCTACTCACTTCATTCGACCTTGAAAAATGCTAGCTATAGCATCATCTTCTTCCATGCCAAGGTCAATCTTTGTCTGGATGTATGGCTTCCAATGGCTGTAGCGCCAGTACTTGCAGAGCCAAGCATGATGTCCATCGCAAGCATCCCACAACTGTGCAAGTGGATGGTGGTGCTCTAAGACTATCAATTGAGAGAAGTCAACATCAATCTGCTTAGTAGTTAGATTGAACACGCATTGCTGCATCATGACAGGTGCAAAGTCTCTGTTGAAGAGCTGCTTCTTAGATATCTTAAGAAGCTTGCAGACTCGCTTGATGAACTTCTTGTAGAGCTTAGTCTTCATTTGGCTTTGGCTTGTAGTGCTTTGCTATTATCTTGTCCATGCCTTCATTTATGTAGTGTTGACGGCCACCTGTTGAAGCACATTTGTTCATCTTGACAAAGTAGTCTCCAACTTTGAAGATGCCACGATGGCATAGTTCATCAGCAAGACTACTGCAGTGCCTGACAACAAGCACTGTCACTAGCTCGAAGGAGTCTTGTTAGTTGAACTGCCCGGCCAAGCCAAGCATGTCTTTCTCAACAAGAAACTGCTCAACAGTCTCTGCATTGACTAGAGCAATGAAGGCATCATGTGACAGTCTACTCTTCATGCAAGGGCTTTAAGTGCTCTAGGAATAGCTTGCTCAACGAGAAACTTCCTGGTGTGGCCTTCCCAGCCACCTTCATCCGCATAGTTAGCATTGAGTCCATCAATGTCATACTTCTTGCTGATGAAGTCATCAGTAAAAGAGTAGAGGAAGTGGTCAGTGCCATTCAGCAAGTTTCCAGCACAACCACACACTTCATGGATGTTACGGCCTGTGTAAGCAATGCACTGCTCATACAAGTTCTTGCACTTCATGATGAGGTCAAAGTCATCTTTTGAGATCTCGTCCCAGAGAATAGGATTCTCTTCTGTCTCCATGTCTATATGGCCAAACTTGAACATAGTCTTCTCTCCTCAATGCCATTATATCAAAGACCGTGAGAAGTGTTAACTTCTCACGGCCAGCAAGACTCGATTGTGTTGGACTTGAACCAACTCAGTTTAGATTTGAAGTCTAATTCTTTTATCCATTGGTTTGCAGTTACGAGTCTTTCTATATAAATTATACCATTTTATGCCTAGTATCTTTTATTGCTTCTTATCCATTCTTTAGTATCTAAATATGTCTATAGTTCATTTCGTGATACTTTTATTTTTTGCTATGTATTAACATTTATTAGTGAGATATTTTTTATATTTGAGCAATCTATTGATTTTAATCCAATTTGCCAACCATCATTTATAAATGTTGTCAATTGTTTTTTGTCAATAAATTTATTTTTTCCATCTTTATGAACACCAATTTTATTTTTTGTTGATGATTTATTAGATCCACGTTTATAACCAGCATTAAGATATTTCTATAAATCTGACATAAATATTCTTTTTGATTTATTGCCTTTATAAACAATTATCCATTTAGTATTTCTTATAGTTTTTATGTCATCTTTTGAAAAATTTTTTATGTGCCGACAAAACATTTTATATAGTGCACTATAAGTTAAATGCAATGGATAAATATTTTTATAATGTGAAATTGTATTAGCATATCCAAACTAACAACAATATTTATACATTTCATTGACAAGTTTTTGATTGTTCTATGAATGTGCCATATTTCTATTAAACATAAAATTTGGAATAAACTTCATTAAATGAGACATTAAATTGCCATCTCCTTTTGATCCATAAGACAATATTTTTTCTGCAGATTTTATGCCATGCTTTTTATATTCTTTATATGCAGGTAAGAAAAAATCTATAATCTTTTGATTGAGTAATTTCTAATTTGTAAAACTAGAAAACTATATTTTGCATAAATATTTACGACATTTCTAAGGAATTCGGTGAAGAATTCTTATCTATGATACTATTGATAATACATTAGAAGACATCGTAGGGGTTTTGCATATCTACTAGCAATTATTTGAACCTACCATTCTATATAATGCACAATACATTTTATTAGATTTATAAAAATCTTGATTTACATAGTAGTGTTTATATAATAACCAATGAGCTATAATATGTTCATTAATAGTTAAATTAACTAGATTTGATTTGTCATTTGATCCACCAAAGCATTTTGGAATAATGTGGTGTTCATCAATTAGCCAATGTGATTTATTATCTAAAATATGTTTCTATCTAAATTTAATAAGTTTATTATATTTAGACATATACTTAGTAGTATTGTTCATCGCTTTATTTCCTTTATTTCCTTTATTTACGCGACATTAACGTGTCGCATAAACTATTTACTTTATTAAAAAAGCACCAGCCGTTAAACTGGTGCTACTGTAGCGATGAACTACATTTTTAATTACTTTTAGCATCAATAAATGCTTTTTCAATTGCATCATATCTTTTAACAGATAATGCATCAACTAAAGCATCAAATGGATTAAGTTTTGCTGAAAATACAAGATTTGCAATCGCTGGTGAAAAACCAGAAACAAGAACACAACCATTATCCATTTGTTGAACTGGAATAGGAGATGTTCTATTAATTCCACCGCATATTGACCAATATATGCAACGAGGAAGCTTGTATCCATGCTTGGCAAACTCATCAGCAATCTCTTTCATCAAAGCGCACTTGCTTGCTCCATAAGAGTTGTACTGGTAAGTGCCTTGGTCAAAGTTCATGTCACTGACAAGCAGAACATTTGAAGGCAAGTCTTCCTGCTTCAAGTTGTTGTCAACTGCAGTCTTGAGGATGAGCATGAATGTCTTCCTCAAGTCAGTGTTTGCAACTTCAGCTTTGCTGTAAGACAACGTCAACTTGTCTGCCAGAGACTTGCATTTGCTCATATCAACATACTTTGGGCTGCTGCTGAAAGTGATCCACTTGTCTTTGAATGGACCAGTCAGCTTCTCAGAGAAGTAGATGGCCAGCGAGAATGCAACATCAAGAGCAGAAGTCTGAGAGTTCCCTACACAGCTCGTCATTGACCCTGAAGAGTCTGCCACTACAATAGTTGATCCATCGTCATTTCCAGCCACATAGTCAGGAAGAGCCTTCCACAGTGCTTCAAGAGCTTCATCTTTAGAGAAAGCATAGCTGGTAGAATAGTTGGCTCTTGTAGCCTGTCGGACATACTTTGCGACGATGTCACAAGGGAATGAAGCGGCAGCATTTATCTTTGCTCCAGATTCAGGCTTCTCAAGGTCAGCAAGATACTTTCTACGGCGGTCTTCATCATGCTTCAAGAAGGCGTTCTTGTACTTGAGGTTTGCCTGCGAAGGGACTGCATTGTAGTCAATCTTTGCCCAGTTGCCAGAAGAAGCATTGACTTCTACTAGCTTGAGCTTAGAGCGGAGCATTGAAAGCTGCTTGCGGTAAGTCTTCTCATCCATGCCAAGAGCTCTACGCAGCTTCTTTGCCAGAGCACGAGTCTTAGGAGAAGACGTGTTCACAGAAGGCATCCACTTTGCCAACAGCGAGATTGGCTTGCCAGCAAGAGCATTGTCAATGTCTGCCTTGAACTGCTCAGCAACATAGTCAACAACAGTGTCCCACATCTCACCTTCAAAGCCAGAATAGAAGATGTCATCAAATCTACCATACTCTGCTACAAGAGGTATCAACTTCTTGACTAGCTCAGGACGAGCATTTGCAAGCCAAGAGAAGCAGATACGGAAAAGACGGCGTTCTGCCATGCCATTTCCACGGATGTCACGTGCAAAGAAAAGCCACTTCACTGCAAGAAGGGCGTTCTCATAGAATGCTGCAGCAAACTTCTTCTGCACTTCATCTGCACTAGCATTGCGCAGTGATGACACTGCAAAATTGATGTCTACTAGAGCATTTCCAGATGTAGCAAAGGCATTTGCTCCATTCTCAGTCAAGACACACTCATCATTAAGAGTCGCCTTCAAAGCCGATTCAAACTTGTTGTTCATTGGTTAGTTTCCTTTTCTTGATTTAACTACTAAATTATACTACTTTCTAGGCAAAATGTAAACTCAATTACCATCCACATTTTGCATTCTGCATGAAGACCTTCTTTCCCCATCTACAGAAGTCTCTATTTCCATCTTTTGGCAGTACCCACAAGACTGGATAGCTAGGCTGTTTTTCAGGTGCATCACCAAACCCGTCCGTGAGATACACAAGAGCATCAATGTCTAAGTTCTTCTCTTTGACATATTCAAAGGGTGGGACAAATGACGTGCCTCCACCGCCATTCCATGATATGCCTTCGCCACTGTCTTTTGAGAAAGGAGCACTGTCATGGTCATAGACAACAACTTTCTCAACTGCAGCATCACAGTCAATTCTTGTCACTTCGTATGCGTCAAAGCTCTTCATCAAGCTCTCTAGCTCAGCAAAGAAGTTTGGCAGAATGGTGTATGTCGACCCTGAAGTGTCTATTGCCAAGGCAATCTTGATCTTCTTCTCTCTATGGCTCTGCAAGTACAAGTCCCGATACAAGTGCCTACGGCTTGGTGGAGTCCACTCTAGCTTGCCTGTGTGGATCTGCGTTATGAACTGTGCTAAGTGCTCTTGCCAAGGCACTTCTGGCTTTTCAAGCTTCTTGACAAATGACTCAATCCCTATTGGCATAGTTCCTTGCATCAGTGCACACTTCTGCAGCTGTGAGATGGCAATCTCTCTCATGTCTTCACAGAAGCTCTTTGCAATCTTTGGATTGAAGTCACTGTCACTGTTCCCTTGACCGTCATCTTCTTCTTGTCCAGACCCATCTGTGTAGCGGTGGGTGTCAAACTGTCCATCTGCAGTCTTGTCTTTCTTTGGCTCAGACCTCAAAGAATGCTCAACATCACTGCTGTCAGGGCACGTCCAGCCGCTTCCACTAGGTTGGCTGCTGTCTTGATTTCCCATCTTGCAGTTCTGCAGCAGCCAGTCATAGATCACTTCACAAGACTCTCCTTGGACTTCTCTAGGAGGCATTGGCGTGCCATAAGGGAAGTCAAAGACATGCTCTTTGTTGTTCTGCTTCAACAGCCAATTGACTTCCATGTCACACGCAAGGTCAAACAGCTTAGTGTCTCTAGTCTGCTTTCGAGCTGGATGCAGCAGGACATTGTGCCATACTTCATGGCCAATGACAAATGACAGCTCCTCTTTCCTCAGCTTAGACATGAACTCAGTGTCAATGAAGACTTTTGCCCCATCTGTTGTTGAAGTAGGGTTCTTAGAGTCATGCGTAGGGACTAGTCCCATCCTAAGTGATATCTCACCTATGAATGGGAACTTCATGACAACAGCGTGCCTAGCTCGGTCAAGAGCTCTTCTTGCTTCTTCTTTTGTCATTGGCTTTGGTGAGTGCATCAATGTGCTTTCTCTATTAAGTTGTGCAGAGCTTTGTCAAAGCCTTCATTGAAGTACTCAATGCGGGTGAAGCCAAACGCCTTGTTCAGCTGCTTGCAGAAGTCAAACACTTCTAGAGCAAATCCACTGCTGTTCTTGTAGTTCTTGAGGACCGCTTCTAGAAGCCGTGTTGAGTATTCTCTGTCCTTCAGCAAGACATCTCTGACAGCATCACAGAAGTATGAGCACTGCTCTGCACTGCTCTCATCAAGAAGATACTTCTTCTCAAGAGCATTGGCGACTGCAGCATGGACTTTGTCTGCCACGTCAGACTCTTCACCATCTTCTGCTGTCATGACCCAATGCAAGAATGGGCCATTCTCAACAGTTGCATCTACTTCATTCAAGTTGCATGCTATCTTGTACTCATGCTCGCTCATCCCTTTTGGGGCAATGAGCTTTATGAGCCTAGAGTCTAGCTTCTTGCGGAGCTCTTTCGCCTTCTTCTTGTCCATAGTCTAGATCATGCCAAAGCTATAGAGCTTGTTAGCTTGGATCATTGAGAGTTGACACGTTCTTCTTCTTCCACTCTTTGAACAAAGGGCAGGCAACTATCTTGCGGGCATACTCAGCATCTGGCTCTTTCTTATTTCCAAGCATTGCTGCATTCACTGCCATTGAGCCAAAAGATGCGTCAAGCTTCATGCAGACTCTAAAGAAGCCATCTAGCCGCTTCTTCTCGTCTTCTTCATCTTTTCCACGCCACAGCAAGTAGAGCATAGCTGACACCATAGCATACAGTCTGTCTGCTTCTTTAGGTATGCTTATTGGCAGACTAGGGTCAGTCATCACAGCAAGCATGTCATCAAACTCAATGTTGAGCTTGTAGAATGCCATGAACTGGACGCCTGCAGTAGGGCCAACAAGCCCATAGACTAGTTTCCGCAGCAAGTTCTCGTCTTTGCAGATGTGGCACATCTCTGAGACACGTTCCCATGAACGAGGGCTTGGCCAACCACGCTCAAGGTTCTCTTCATCATCCATCTTGAACAGCATAGTTGGCTTGAATGACAAGAACCCTGTCACTGATGGATGGATGTTGTGCCCACGTGCCCAATTCAGCCAAGATGGCTGGTCTTCACGAAGCTCAAGATGCAAGAACCTGTTTGCAAGAGCTGAAGACATTGTAGATGCAACAGCTCTGTCTTGTGTCTTGTTTCCAGCAGCAACAATGAGGTATCCAGGTGGGACATTGTAGAGCTTGCCTAGACGACGGTCAAGCACTAGCTCATATGCAGCTACTTGGACACTCCTGTCACACGAGCTCATCTCATCTAAGAAGATGATGCCTTTGCCATTAGGGTTGCGAGGCCACACTCCATTGACTAGCCAATCAACTGACCCTTCTTCACGATTTGGGACAGGCAGGCCACGGATGTCAACTGCCTCCATCTGTGCAAGACGCACATCTACAAGGTCAATTCCACGAGACTCGCAGACTTGACGGACTATAGATGACTTGCCAAGGCCTGGAGACCCCCACAAGAATATTGGTGCAATGGTCTTGACACGCTGAGGGTCAGCCCAGATAGTGTCAAGTTGCATCTCAATTATCTTGCGTAGCTCATCAGCTGAGACAATGTTGTATACGTCTAGAATAGAATCAGTGCTTGACATAGTCAGTCTTCAAGTGGAAGCCAAATCTGGTAGAAGTAGACTTCTCGGCCAAACTTCTTGTAGAGAAGGTTGCAAGTGAACTGCTCAATGATGTCATTGAAACTGTCCTTGTTCTTGTTGGCCTGGCTTAGCACTGAAGCAGGGACATCAAGAGAGATCTGCTCAGGCAAGTCTGACTGTGCTATCTTCTTTGATGCTCCATTGTGGACTTTTGTCCCATACTTTATGTTGCATACCAAAATCTGGTATGACTCATTTTCAGTCGCGTCCATCATTTCCTTTGGATGCATTGCCTATTTGAATTGAGACCAGCTTTGTTGCTGCATTCTCATGTAGACCGATGTAGGCTTCTCTTGTCTACATGCTAGAATATACACCGCATTGGGCCATCTTTAAACTCATCAATTGAAGAATGCCATCTTGCCATTGTACTGCTTCTTGCACCTGAACAGCTCATCTGGCTTCTTCTTGAAGAGCTCATTCAAGTAGGCTATGAGCTCGTCATCAGAGACTATCTTGAATCCCCATATCATGCAGCCCATGTTGATGTTCAAGATGCGGTGGTCAAGGTCAAGGCAGTGCTTCCACTGCCCATGGACGTGGCCACAGAGATGTATAGGTGCAGTCAAGCAAGAATGGTCTATCCTTATGTCATAGGTAGGGTAGTGGGAAAGAGAGACTGAAGGGTACCTCTTGCTCAAGAACATGTGCATTGAGTCACAGATTGACTTGACTTTGTTGTTCAAGTCATGGTTGCCACGGATGTTTATGAATGTGGCAGAGATGTCTTTGAGCAGTTCACCAGGCTTCACATCTAGGCCCTTGCTGCGGACTTTGTAGTGGCCATCATCTCCGTACTGTGCAACATCTCCTAGGTGATAGATGGTGTCTTCAGGCTTAGCACGCTGTTGGCAAGAGCGGATCAATGCCTGGTCATGCTTCTCAATAGACTTGAAGGGCCATTTCTCTATAGCCATCAAGCCGCTTGAGCCCAGATGGAAGTCAGATGTGAAGAACTTACGTGCCATTGTTATATTATATCAAAACCCTAGAAGATGCTAATCTAGAATGGCAAGGAAGTCTCGTCTAGATATGCATAGCTTGGCGCTTCCACGTCAATCTTCACCAAGAACTCTGACCCTTTGAACTTGTCCATTATGACTCGGTTGTTTGCTGTTATGATGTGCCCTGCATCTGACAGCTCACACATCTTCTCTAGAATCTCTCTTTCAAGCTCGTACTCATAGCACAACTGGACTACTTTGACTCCAACGCCAGACACTTTCTCTCGCTCTCTCCAGCCAAAGTTGAATACTAGTGGATAGCATTTAGCCTCTTCATTGTCATAGTACTTGAGGGAGTCAAATGAGAATTTGCCATACGCATATCTACGAATCTTGATCTTCCACTTTGGCTGGACAGTCATCTTGTCTCCTGGAACATAGGCATAGATGTTCCAGATGCCCTGCTTAAACAGCAAGTCTCGTAGTGCTAGATGCGAAGCGTATAGAGTAGACTTATCCATGGCAGAGCAATCATATCAAAAGTGCTCTGCTTTGTTAACTTTTTCAGTAGCCAAGGTACTTGCCAGCCAGCAAGTTCTTCAAGAAGTAGTCTTTCTCAAGAAGACTGACTATTGCGTCAAGCTTGACAGTGTCTACAAGCAGCATCTGTCCATTCTCTACTAGATGGCGGACATTCTTGTTGAATGTCTTGTAGGCATCAAGCAGTCTATAGTATGCCTTCTTTGCTGTCTTCTTGAACATCTCTGACTTGAAGAAGTCAGCACGTTCTTCAACAGTCATCTCAGCCTTTGGAGAGTCTACTATCTCAATTCCCCACAGTGCTTTGCTGTTGTCAAACCAAATGTAGTAGGCCATGCCATCATCGACATCTACAAACTTGAACTCAGCAATCTTCAAGTATGAGTCATCAACATCTTTTGCCAAGCTCTTCTCAAGCTGCTCTTTGTCTATGTGGTCTTGGCCAAGGTCTTCTGCCTAGTCTGCCAAGAACTTCCAACTTCTCTCTTTTGGGACTCTATACCCAAAGCAGTGCGCTGCTCTCATGTCAAGCCCTGCAAAAGGCTCATCAGAGAGAGTCTCGTCATCTACACCATCAGCTTCAAGAAGCACTTTGCCAAATCTACTTGTGTCTATTGCCATAGCAAAGCTATTTACCTCAAGTGGAATTGTGAGGCTACATAAAGAAAGCCTGCTCAATGAGCAGGCTCGTTTCTGCAAAAATCTTAGGCTGTCTTAGTTGCTGCTGCCATTCTTAAGGCGACGCGTCCAAGCTGCCATCTGGCCAAGGCTGTTTTCAAGCTTGCTAAGGGCATCTTCAAGCTGCTGAGCCTGCTTAGTCTTCTCATCAAGCCGCCGTAGAGCATCTCTCAAAGAACGGCTCAAGGCAGAGATCTTCTCATCTTTTTCTGCATTCGCTGCCTTGAGCAACTCAACCTGCTTCTTGAGCAGCTCAACTTGATTGCAGAAACTGTTGCCACCTGTTGGATTCTTAAGGCTATTGAGGCTATTGACAAAGCTGGCAACAGCATCTGCAAACTGCTCGCGCCAATCAGCATCAGCAGCTTCATTTTCCTGAAGGCTGCCTTTGGCTGTAGGGACTTCTATGCCATTGCCATAGAGGTTGATGAAGTGGCGTGCGGAGTCTTGACCAGCAGCTGTCAAGCGGTATGCTACGTCTCCATTTCTAAGAATTGCCGCAGTGACAAGCCCTTTCTTGCGGAGAATGTAGAGCATGTTTGCCAAAGAGTTCTTGTTCTTTGAGATTCCATAGGCTATGATGTCAGCACTATTCTTAGCCATTGTTATTGCTTTGCCACTTTTAGCTTCATAGTAGAACATGTAGATGAGCAGACGCTGCTGCTTTGGTAAGTCATTGAATGTCATTGTGTGTCTCCTTTTCTATAGAGTGTGCTTTCAAAAATCTTAGGCTGCAAACTCCCACGTCTTGTTGAGGAGATTGCTTATTGCATCAGTCTTCTTGGTCTGGCGGCCATAGCCATTCTTGAGGAAGATGAGCTTGTTGGTCACACGTTCAATGACATCAAAGATAGGCTCATTCTTCCAAGTCTTCCCAATGCGGAGCTTTGCTCCAACAACAAGCTTGGCTTCAACTTCACGCTCACGATTGAGGCGCTCTTCCATCTGCCGCTCATTGTCAAACTTCTCAAGCTCATATTTGGCTCGATAGTAGTTGCGGCGAGCAGTGTTGTATGGCTTGAAGTCAATGGCATCAAACTTCTCCTGCAGCTTAGAGAGGCTCTTTGCAAGAGCACCAGCAACAATGTAGAAGTTGACTTCAGGCTCCATAGTAGCATTGAATGAGCCAAATGTCCCAACATTCAACATGACTTCTCTCTTCTTAGTAGAGTCGGTGTCATTCCAGCGCTCATGGAAGTAGAGAGTCATTGTATGGCCATATGTCTTTCCAGGACGCTCAACTTCAATTTCAGCGCTTTCACCATGGTCGTACCTGAGCTTGGCGATCTTGTCAATGCCAGCCTCAACAAGAGTCTCATTGAGCTTGGCCTTTATGGTAGCATAGAGCTCTTCTGCAGCCTTGTGGTAAGGGACTTCAAGAGCATTGACTGCGGCTTCAAGAGTAGTACGGTCCATTTTTTGTCTCTCCTTTAGTTAGTTGGTTGACTGACGAGACTAATTATATCAAAGGCAAGCTGCTTTGTTAACTATTGCCATCTTCTTCTGTGCTTTTATCAAGTGCTCATTTGCTCCTTTTCAAGCGGTCATGTTCAATCGCATACTGCATATACTTGTTGATTGCATTGTCAAGCTCTTCAAGTAGCTTGTCATCAGGCTCTTCGGTTGTCGGCTGTGCCTGCCATATCTTGAGGACGGTAGCATAGATGTCTGCATTCAACTGTCCACCAGGATTAAGGAGCTCTTCAAGCTCTTCATTCCGGGTCTTGACTTCCATCGTTACCACTGAATCAATCTTCATTGTCTCTCCTTCAATTCACAGGTTCAACTGGTTGGCAGATCAAAAACTGAAGGCCTTGGCAGCTTTTAGGCTTTGCCAACCTTCTCAATCTTCACTTTACTGATCTCTTCACCTATCTACTTAGTGCCAATGACATGGCAGATAGTGCTAGAGTCATACTTAGTGGTGCTAATGCTGCGTCCAAGCAGAGCTTCATAGGTGCAGTAGACATCAGCGACAGTAGTCGTGACATCATGGGCTGTCTCATCATATTTGCCAAGATACCGCGTGATGTGGTCAATGTTCCTACGGTCCCACTCACCAAAGCCACTGCACTCTTTACGCTCATCATTGACAACCGCCTTGATCTTCCGAGCAATCCAAGCCTTGAAGTCAGCATCAGACATCCCGTAGAAAGGATTAGGCATGAAGCGCTTATACCACATAGTATAGTTTTCAGCATTCACTGTGAAGATGACTTCACCGTCATTAGCAGTCTGGACATCAAAGTTAGTCCAGTACTTGTCATAGCCAGGGCTGTTCTCCCACTTGCCATCGCTGAGTTGGCCATGGACACTGTCAATGACTGCATAAGCCTCTGCTCCATAGAGGCCTGTGTGGATGACACGAAAGTTCTTCATGTTTTGTCCTTTGCTTTGTTTTTGTTGACAAAGCAATTATATCAAAAAAAGTCTTGGCCTCGTTAACTTTTTGTCATGCAGTCTACAAGAGATATCCAGACTCTATTGACACGAAAGCACACTTGCCCTTTTACAGTCTTCACAGCAGACTTATGGACAGTCTTCTCATTCTTCCAATGCCAATGGACATAGTCTCGACCATTAGATGCAGCAATGCCAAAAATCTTTATCCCTAGACTTGATGCAGTATTCAACGCTGCTAGGAGCTTCTTCATGTCAAAGCCCTACTATGTGCATGACTATCTTTAAAGCTTTTGCTCCAACGCCAACAAGAAATGTGAACACAGCCAACTTCATTCGCACATGGACATTGTTGATGTCTCTGTCTACATCTATAGAAGAGACAACATCAACAGCCATTAAAGCAATTGAAATGCTGACTCCAACTATCCACACAGACTATAGAAATGCAAAAAGAATTTCCATGTATGTTATTTACATTTCTGCTGTGCAGCAATCACACCAAGACTCACAGTGTCTTGTCAACTTCGTCCCAGATCTCAGCTTTGGTCTTAGCGTTGAGAATGTTCTCGACAAGGTCAAGGACTCCGCCTTCAGTAGCAGTCAGCTTAGACTTACGGAAGAGATTCAAGAGATGGCGGCAAGCTTCAGCACGGTCAACGTCTGTGGCCTTCTGAGCTTCCTCTTCAGCTTCCCTCTTAACTTCCTCTTGGGCTTTAAGTTTAGCCATCTTGTGTTCTCCTTAGTGGTTGGTTGATGGAGAGATTATATCAAAAGACTGAGGCTGTGGCAACTAATCACAGATCATCTTCAAGGACAATGAAGCAGCCACTAACTGAATCAACATCAATGTGCTCTTTTGCAAGAGCATCAGCATAGTTGTCTAGTGCTTTAGTTGCATCACTACTGCCATGCCACTCATCTTCTTCAAGACCTTTCCACTTAGCAGTGAGCTTTTTCAAGATTCTCCTAGCGGCTTTGATGGCAGCTTTCTCAGTCTTTGTCAATAATGGCTTAGCTTTAGCGGTCTTAAGCTTCTTCATTTTGTCTTCTCCTTTCTAGTGGTTGTTGATGAGAGAATTGTATCAAAGACTTCTAGCCTTGGCAATCTCACCAGCTAACTTCAAACCATACGCAGTTAGGACTTCTCTGAGTCTCGCAGTATGAGAACCCGTTCTTCTTGAGCTCTTCAGCGACAGCTTTGCGCATGTGCAGGCCGGGCTTGTCATATCCGGGTGCTAGAGCATTGACATTGTAGGAGAAACTCCTACGTCCACAATTAGAAGCATCTCTAATAGATTTCTCAATCTGGTCCATCGCATATTTGAAGAGAGGAGAGCCGTGCTCACTCTTCACTTTAGAGTCGGCAATCTTGCGGGCTTCATCGGCAGTTATCATTGTTTTCTCCTTAGTGGTTGGTTGACGAAGACAATTATATCAAAACTCAGTTGGTGTTGTTAACTTCAACTAGGCTGGTTGAAGTGCACTACTCTGCAAGAAATGAACACGCAATGAGCATAGACTTGCTCTCTAGCCTTAGATATAGCTTCCATTACAGAGTCAGCATCCACCTCAACCGACTTTGTCGTATCTGTAGCAGGGTCTTCAAACTCTACTGACCAGGTCATAATTGGCAGTTCTCCTTTATAGTTTAGCAGTGAGACAACTGTGTCAACGTGCTAGTGCATTGACAGCGTCACTTCTTTATCTTGCCATCTCGAGTGAACTTCGTCTGGACAAGCTTTCCACCAATCTGGCGCCAGAAGGTGGCCTTTGGGTCAACCATTCCATCCCAACCTGCGGCGTGCACTGCTTCACGAGCTTCACGCTTGGCTTCCTTCACTGTCTTGAAAGCGGTACCACGCTTGTAGTCATCATAAGGACCAGATGTGCACCAGAGGTCTTTGCCATCCATGAGGTAGGACTCATTGCCTTCATGGTTCCACCAAGCTACGGCTCCATCATCGTCAGAGTGGACTCGAACATAAATTTCCATAGTGATACTCCTCTCTATTAGGTTGACAGTGGAATTATATCAAAAAGCCTAGAGCTTGTTAACAAGATTGTTGCAAGTAAGATACTAAGTCTTTATCTTAGTATATGAATTGCAACAATCTTGTTAACTAAAATGCGATTTCCATTGAGTTTATGTTATGTCAAGAGTAAATAAAATTGTAATGGAAAAGATTAGATCATAGCAAACAAAAGACTAGATACGAGAAAGTCGAAAGAATACAGCTTTTCGTCGTAAGTCATAGATAGCCAAATGCTATGAACTAAAGCTGAATATTGGAAAACTTAATGCTTCTTAGAAAGAACAACTTGAGATGATATTTCTTGAAGGAAAGCGCTTTTACAATCACATTCTTTCATTAACAAAGAAATAGAATTTAAAGTTGCAAAACATTAATCCTAGTTCTATTTATGAAATTAACTATCTTAACAAAGATTATATATCTTGTCATTATACTTTATAGTATCTTCCAGCATCTTGCAAATAGACAATACATGCAAGAATGATTTCAAATGAAAAGACAATTCGAACAGTGATTTCAAAAGGAATCCAAAAACATGGACAACTTTAGTTCAAGTCTGAACTAGATTGCATTCCATTGAAGAACATTGATTGGAAAATAAAGTCAAATAATAGAATCAGGATATCTGGCATAAAGAAGAGCGTGCTAGTGCATGGCATGAAGTAGTTACCTAAAGACTGTGAATTTGCAAATGCAAATCTTCTTCATAAACCAGATGGATTCTATCTATATGTCACAACATACGTAAGCAAAGAGAATTTCACGTCTGAGTCAATGAATGGCAAAGACATTGGTCTTGATTTTGGAGTCAAGACAACTATAACAACTTCTGAAGGTGAGAAGATAGACATATCTATTGGAGAAAGTGATCAAACAAAAAGTTTGCAAAGAAAACTTGAAAAACAGAGAAAAGGATCAAACAATAGATACAAGACTATCAAGAAACTTAGAATCTCATATTAGAAGACAACAAACAAAAAGCGAGACATGGCAAACAAGTTCATCCATAAGATGAAATCATATAGTCATGTCATCTTCCAAGATGATGACATCCATACATGGCATAGTGAAGAAGGGAAAGAGAACAAAGGCAAACGAAGAAAAGTCCAACATTCATGCTTAGGCATGATAAAAGCAAGACTGAAAGCTATGGACAATTCTATTGTCATTGCCAAGTTCATCCCAACAACTAAGTTCTGCAGATGCTGTGGGTCAATAAAGAATGACCTGAAGCTAGAAGACAGGATCTATGAATGTCATTGTGGACATACTGAAAATCGTGATGTGCATGCAGCAAAGAACATGGTCTGGATCTGGAAGAAGCTTCAAGAACAAGATTTAGTACCTATGGACGGTAGGGAAGTTAAGCTCGAGGACTGGCATAGATTCCAGGATGATCCGAGAAGATGCTCAATCTTTAGTTGAGCATAGCGTCACTCTAGACTCTACTGTGCCACATCTAAAATCTATGCTTACAGACGACGAATAATCCACTCCCATATGAACTTTTCTAGCCTAGTGTCTTCATCTTTCCACTTGTAGTAGAGGCTAGATGTGCTGTCAATGCCAATGACTTCTATCTTTCCAATTGCCTTGAATGTTGTAGGCGCCTTCAGCCAATGCTCTCCTGTCACCTCAGCGTCAGGGACCTGCCTTAAAGACGGCCTATGGACTTTGTTCTCTTTGAACAACTCTTCAAGGTTTGTAGGCACATGGACCCAAAGCTTTATGCCAAACGGGCATGAGACTGAGTCGAGAAGTGCAGAGACAGCGCCATCAATAGATGTTGACACACAGATGCGAGGGACTTTCCAGTCTTCACCTTCCATCACTCGCATCTTGTCCATTGGCCGTGGCTCAAGAGTCTTGCCATCTAAGTTCTCTTTAGAGAGATGGTAGAGCTGGAATGGCTTGTCAAAATGGCGCTTGCTGTCCATAGTTAGCCTGCAAGCTCGCCTTCTTCGGTGACTTCCCACTTGCCATCAGCGTCTGTCATGAACAGCTTGACCTCACGGTCATTGTAGTCGACACCAAGCGACTTGCACATAATCTTGCATTCATTGACGCACTCTTCAATAGCGCTGAATCCTTCACCTTCGCAGATGCCACCGTTCTTGCATGGAATCTCAAAGGTATATGGTGTCTTGTTCATTTGTTTTCTCCTTTAGGTTGATTGACAATGAAATTATATCAAAGGCAAGATTTTTTGTTAACTATTTCAAGAGGGTCAAGGCAGTTCAAGTCTGCTAGCACTTTGAGTTCTACAAGCTCTGAAGACACTGCAATTGGCACAAGCCTGTCATAAGGGTCTCCACCACTTACTTCTATCCTATATCCAACCAATATATATCCATCATTGCAGACGCACTTTGCAAATGCTCGCATTTGCTCTTCATTGAATTCTACTGAGAACACAAACTGCCCATCTATGTTAATGATGAAGCCTTTAAAGAAGTCTTTTGCACCAAAGGGCACTATAGCATACTTGTAGCACTCTTGGTATTCAAGAGTCTGGTGCTCATAGTAGTTGCTGTAGAAAATCATGAGGCAATTATATCAAATGCACAGTAGCATGTTAACTTAGAACACGGCAAAGCCGAGGAGAATATTCTCCTCGGCTACTCGACAACTCCAATATCGAGATTTCTTGTCAATCAACTGAGGAGAACACAACTAGGAGTACTGCAAGCAAATCCGTTCACTTTCCACTCAACATTTGGGAACTCATACTTCATCACTTCTTCATCTACACAGACAGGGATGTTGACTCCATCTGTCTTAGCGGCAAGATTGTCAAAGAGGTCCTTAGCGCCATACATTCCATAGATAGAAGAGACAGCTGTCCACCAGCGCTGCTTCTCATCCCACTTCTCAATGATGTAGCCATAGACTCGGCCATTGTACCAGTCTTCATAGAGACGGTGCTCAATCTCAGCAAGCCCCTTGAGCTTTGGAAGAGTCCAGTAGGAAGGGTCTTTGCTTACCATCTTCTTGCAGCGCTTAGCGGTTGTGAAGAACCAAATAGGCTCACATCCATACGGATGGAACTTCCACTTGTAGAGAGCATTCTTAGGAATATGGTTTTCGTCTTCAGCCTTCTCAAAGACAAGGTCTTCATTGTCACAGGGCTCACGAGGATCAGACTCACGCACAATCCTGATACGGCAGTCAGCAAGACGAGCCTTGTCAGAGTCTTTGAGATAGATGCGAATGTCATTAGACGACTTGCTCATTTTTGGTTTCTCCTTTTTAGCTAGTTGACAGTGGAATTATATCAAAAGACTAGCAGTATGTTAACTAAAACCGTTAGGCTATCATACGCATAGGCTATATATTTGCCTTTGTCTCTATGGTCATGTCAATCTACTTCAACTCATGGACATATACATGAGGAGTCAACATATGACGAGATGCAAACACTTGCTGTGCTTCCATCAAATTGCTAGCTTGGACAAAAGACTCTCGCATGTCATCAAGCTTGAAAGTCACCTTGCCTTCTATAGGGTCTATAGTGGCTCCAAGCACATACCTCACTCTAAACACATGCTTTGGCAGCTTCTTCTTGAATATGCTGAACATAGTCTTCTCCATTTAAGAAAGAAAAGGCCCAGAGGGTGAAAGGAGTAGTCCCTCTAGGCCTAAAGTCTTAAGATTTCAGTCAAAGATGTGCTCTTGGCCATTGGCAACAATCTTCTTGACTGTCTCACAGTTGACTGTGCGCCACTGGTATTCAGCGCATCCAGGCTTCACAATCTCTTCGACACTGATCATGTTGCGCTTCTTGAGAGTCTCCTTGCGGGCAGCCGTGGCCTCAGGAGCTGTCCCTTTAACCTGCGACTCAAGGACTTTGGACCTATGGCACATCAAGTGGCGCAAAGTCCCATCCTTCTTGACGAAGTCGACAGTGAGAAACTGGTTGCCATGGGCACGGATGAGGCTCTTCACGATCTCAACTTTTTCTTCGATGGTCATTTTGTTTCCTCCTTTAGTTGTTGGTTGACAGAGAGAATTATATCAAAAGCTGCTGAAGATGTTAACTGTGCTTCATAGAGCTTTGAGCTTTTCAACAACTTCACTGAGGTTTGCAATAGTGAAGTCTTCAAATGTGAAGTCTTTTGCAAACATCTCTTCAAGTCCAGCTTTTGCCCATTCTTTCACGCCATATTCAGTCGCTTCAACGCCATCATCTACTATGGCTGGCAAGTCAGTTATGAGTACGTTACTATCCCTGGCTCTTGAGACTTGTATCTTTGCAACAATTGCGTTTGTCTTCATTGCGTATAATTCCTTTTTAGGTTTGGTTGACAGTGGAATTATATCAAAAAGCCTAAAGCTTGTTAACTCTAGGCTTTGATTTTTACTGCCAAAGGGTACAGCCAACAACCTTGAACTGGTAACTGCAGCGTGATGGCTTATATCCACTACGGTCACGACGGCAAGCTTTCTCATATGCTTGATCAGTCAACTTCTCAGCATAGCTGTGCGCCTGGCGATATGCATCAGCCTTGCACTCAGGCTCAGAGGCGCCATGACCCCAAAAAGCCTTGCGGCGAATGCCGCCAGTATTGCCATTCATGACACCAAATCCATACTGGTGCTTTTCCATTGTTTCCTCCTTTAGTGGTTGATTGACATGACTAATTATATCAAAAGTCTAGAAGTATGTTAACTTCTGCTGTTAGGCGAGTTCAAGTCCCACCAAATCGCCAATTGGCTCTTGTCAATGCCCATTGCCATCTCAAAGTTCTGCACTGCTTGGCCATCCATGCAGTTGCACTTGACTTTGCCTATGACTACCCAGATCTTTCCACACTTGACTATCTCATAGGACTCAACTTTGTTGAAAGGAGGATGCCCTCTGCACTCAGCAACTCCCATCTCTTCAAGCTCTTTCATGAGGTGCTTAGTCATATTCACAACAACTGCCCATGAGAAGACACCATCTCTTAAGTATGTCTTGCAGTATTCAGCATACTGTTTCTCTAGCTTGAATGCTGTCAATTGTCTCCTTCATGCTGGTGCCCGTTGCCAGGCATAAGTGAGACAATCTTTATGCCATACTTGGCAGCGACACGTTGGCAAGCAGGGCACGGGTCAATTGGCCGAAGATTTCCAGAACGTCCAACACGGCAGATGACAATAGTCTTTATCAATGAACTATATCTCTGCATTAGACGACGTTCTGAATGCTCAGCAGTGCCAGCTCGGCCAACCTTCTCTTTCTCTAAGACATTCCAGTTCTTAGAGTGAGAGTTAGTCACATGGCCAAGAATGTCACCTTTAGCATCAAAGGCAATTGCACTGACTTTGTACGTACAAGGGCTGTGAGAAGCCTTCTCTTTCAAGAGCTCCTCAATCGCCTTTGGCACATCTGCTTTTCTAGCACTCATGCATAGTTATTATATCAAAAACTTAGGCTGTTGTTAACTTCGCATGACTAGTCTTAGGCGCTACATCTAAGGCTAGTCTTCAACAGATTTCCTATTGCTTAGGCAAAAGCGCTAATAGCTGCTTGATATGCTTCCATTGCAGCTTTGTATGCTTCCATTGCCGCATCATAGGTCTTCTTCCATGCAAGCTTTATGCTGTCGGCGCTGTCATCTTTGCTGCCGTCATCTATGCTGCTAGAAGAATGGCTGTTGGCAACGCTGTCATCAAGATTTTCAGCAACATAGTCACGGCCAAGCTGTGTAAGTGCATAGCCATTAGCACGGTCATACGAGATGAGCTTCGACCAAAGAAGGCTCTGGAACACACTTGTATAGTAGCCATTGCGAGAAGGAAGACCGAGTTTCTTAAGTATAGCAGCACGAGAAGGCATGCTGCCATTAGAAAGAAGCTTAAGCACTGCGCCATAGCCACGCTTTGCATTTGGCTTAGTGAAAGTTGGGCATGTAGGGCTAAAATAGCAGTGGCGAGAAGCGGCGATGAAGTTTTCACGAGCAGTTTCGATGATGTTCATTTGTGTTTTCCTTTCGTTGTTATTTTTGTTGACGAGACAATTATATCAAAAAGCCTAGACTCTGTTAACTTCTCTAGACATAGAACAAGCTGGGACTAAATAGTCCCAGCTGTCTGCTCGAAAGCTCCTACTTTCGAGACTTCTGTCAACCAACAAGCGCTTAGCGCTTAGGAGTCCAAATCTTAGCGATGTCACGGCCATACTGAGCATTGAGACGCTCATGCAGACCACGAAGAGCAGGGTAGTTGGTGATGTCCTCAGGACGAAGGTATGTGTTGCGGAACACCTTCTCTCCAGTGTCTTCATCAATTCCAGCAAAGATTCCACGAGGGAACATGATCACAGTCTCTCCACGAGAGAACCTCTTCTTGTTGAACGTACGGCCGGCCCACTTGGCACGGATGAGGGATGCAGACTTCTCATTGAACATTAGGTTTTCCTCCTTTGTTGTTTTGTTGACAGATGGAATTATATCAAAGACTATTGGCTTTGTTAACTCATCATCAAAGCAAAAAGAAAAGCTAGCTCTCTTTCAAGCTAGCTTCTCATAGTCGAACTAGTGAGCTTCGACTTAGGCCTTCTTAGCCTTCTTTGCTGGCTTCTTTGCCACCTTCTTGGCAGTCTTCTTCACTGCAGCCTTTGCCGTCTTAGCCTTAGCACAAGCACAGGCCTTCTTCTGAGTACGACGGGCCTTCATGAAGCGCCCAGTCTTTGGATTGCGGTTAACCATGTTCTTCTCTTCTTTCTTTGTTTCTTTCTTGCACCTTGCAAGCTGTCTTAAGTTGGCTCAACAAATATCTCTCCTGGCCAATCTTCCATTGCTTTCTTGAAAGATTCTACCATGCTTGGCGAAAGTCTATGCGTGTTCTGGAAATTTCCATCACAGCGGTAGACCTCGAACTTTGCTCCATTCTCACGAGCAATCTTCTCATAGGCAGCAATGTACCTCTTCTTCGTGAAAGTGTTGGCCACGACGACATCGCACCCGCTCTTGAGTGCCATGCCTACCATGCTCGTGCACATGTTGATGGCAGTCTTCACACGGTCTTTCGACCACTGGTACTTCCCATCAATTTCACAGAACATGTCGTTCTCAAGGCGGAGAACTGCTGGCCATTGCCTATGGGCAAAAGTCGACTTCCCACTTCCTGGAACTCCTCTTACAAGATGAAGTATTGCCATACTGGCTAGATTATATCAAAGCAGCTAGACTTTGTTAACTCTCAAGCGTTGAAGACTGTCCCCATCCAGCGGTAGACATTCTGGTTCCGTGTCTTGCCAGTCTTCTTGTCAACATAAGTCTTTGAAGATGCTCCAAAGGCTATCTCAACATTTGGTGTCCCTTTAGGGAGAACGCACTTCTTCCCTTCATACACAGGGTACTTCAATGTGTAAGGCCCGACAAATCTGCACTTAGTCATGTCTTTTCTTTTCCTATCTTATGAATCTTTGCTTGGCCATCTAGAGTAGAGACGCCAAATGATGATGAAGAGGACTATTGATGTCCGAGGTGCGAAGCAGAATCCATAGATGCATGGCACTGCTAAGCAACAGAGAATGACACACGTATCAATGTCAACATATCCACCATTCCAAATGCGCTTGCAGCCATCAACAACGTATCTATAGTCTGCCACTGCAGCTTGATATATGGATGATGTGAATCTACTAAAGCTCTTCATATATGCTAAATTCCTCTATCAACTTCTGCAGAAGACTTCTGCTATGACATACCAAACAAGCAGCAGCAATACAGCAGCAACACATAAGACAAGTGGTAGAGCTACTGGCAAAAGCATCAAGAGCCAACTGAATGCACTCCAACTCTCTATAGGCTGTGCCCCATTTTGGAAGGCTCTAATTGCAATGATTGCAATTGACAGAGCTACTCCTGCCCACGACGTGCAGCCAAACTCAATGCTAGGGACTTTGCTTGCGTTTTCCATACAATGCTAATATACACAAAAACGTTAGGCTGCTAAACTCTTAGGCTATAGCTGCAGACTTCTAGGCTTTCATTTTCTCGAGCTGTCTATCTTATAGGAGCTATAAGATAGACTAGAGCGCAGCAGTTAACTTCGAGGTTTCACTTGTTGTAGATGAGCTCGAGCCGCTTAGGTATCACCTTGTTTGCATTGCAGTCATCACAGCACCGTCCAGAACCGTAAGGCTTTACTGGTTCAGGATTGTTGCCATATCCAACAAACTCTTTGCCACAGATGCAGCAAATGTGCTTCTCCATTTTTGTCCCTCCTTACACGTAGAGCTTTGTTATTGTAGCAATGCCACAGTCAAGCTTCACTGTCATTGAGACAAGGCTTTCATTGTTGGCAAATGCGTCTTCAATCTCAGTATTCCAACCATTGTAGTCAGCAAATAGATGGCCAAAGAGATAGCTTAGCCAGTCTTCTCGCGGCTGTCCAAGGTACTCACACTCATCTTCAAGCGATTTTCTGTCCCAAGACCCATTGAGGTCAGGGTTAGATGCACAATTGCATTTGATGCCAGTAGTTCTGTCCATTTCAGCTTCTCCTTTCAATTGTCAGCACTTGCAGCCTTCACAAGGGCTGTCATCATCCCAGTCACATTCATGGATCATGTCCTGGATCTCATCAGTGCTCATGCGCTGTAGGCACTCACGGCAGACCATCTCCCAGTCGAGAAGGCCGTCTTCAATGAATCCAATGATCTTGTCGCGTGCATTCTCTTTAGGCATGTTTGCTCTCCTTTGCTTTTAGTTGGTTGACAGTCTAATTATATCAAAAAGTCTAGAGTCTGTTAACTCATTGGAATTTTGCTATTGCAGCTTCAAGCTCTGACTTTGTTGTCTTTGCATTGCGGATCAAGTCAACAACTACATGTATCAGGTGAGCACTGACAGGCTGCTTGCTGTCTTTAATTATCTGCAAGACTTTACATGCTGCATCTATGCGATCTTCATCTTTAGCTAGATTCTTCTCTTCTTCAGCTTTCTTGAGAAGCTCTTCTTGGCGCTTCATCTTCTCTTTGTATGCCTCTTCTCCACCAGCTTCAAGAACAGCAATCTTCTTTGCCAGCTCATCATCAGCATACTCAGGGTGCTTCACCATCCAGTCATCCATAGGGCACTTGCCATTCTTGAAGGCAGAGCAGCCAACACAGTAGCAGTCAGTCCGCTCAAGAAGGCATCCTTTGCGCTCGAGGTCTTCAAGCTCAAGGACTGCAAGCTCACGTGTAGCAATCTCTTTTGGGAAGTCATCTAGAAGGTTCTTGACCATCCCTTGGATTTGTGCTTCAGTGAATTTAGCCATATTGTTTTCTCCTTTATTTGGTTGACAGTCTAATTATATCAAAAAGCCTAGAGTCTGTTAACTTTCTCGGCACTAACGTCTAAAGTTAACATGCACAGCAGCATTTGATATATTGCACAGAATGCAAAGCAGACTAGACTTAATTGTCTAGTCTGCCATTCTCTCAAATGGCTTAGGCTATAAGCTTCTCAAGCTCAGCTTTCTGTGCAGCAAGAAGAGCATCAATGTCTGCTTTAAGCTTCTCTTCAAGCTTCTGGATAGCCATCTTTGTAGATTCCCTAAGGCTGTCAATCTGTGCCTTGTACTTAGCATATATTGCATCTTTGTGCTCTCTAGCACTCTTCACCTTAGCAATCTCGTAATCTGTCCGCTTAGTGCCAAAGACACGGCAGATAGTGCTAGAGTCATACTTAGCAATGCCAATCTCACGGCCGAGCAGCGCTTCATAGGTGCAGTAGATGTCAGCAACAGTCACAACAGCACCATACTTCTCATCGGCATGGCCAAGATACAGCGAAGTGTGGTCAATGTTCCTACGGTCCCACTCACCAAACTCATCGCGGTCTTTGCGCTCATCATTGACAACTGCCTTGATCTTATTGGCAATCCACTTCTTGAACTCAACATCAGACATCCCATAGAAAGGGTTAGGCATGTAGCGCCTGCACCATGTAGTAGAGACTCCAGCATTCACCATGATGATGACTTCGCCATCATCAGCGGTCTGGACATCAAAGTTAGTCCAGTACTTGTCATAGCCAGGGATGTTCTCCCACTTGCCATCACTGAGCTGGCCATGGACACTGTCAATGACTGCCTTAGCTTGCTTGCCATAAAGGCCGGTATGGATAGTGCGAGTATTAGTGGTGTTCATATGTTTTCTCCTTTATTTGGTTGACAGTGGAATTATATCAAAAAGCCTAGAGTCTTGTTAACTTGCAATCTTAAGCTTCATCAAATTCATGTCTTCATCTATGCAGATAGAGATGCTAGCTTAGCAAGCATGTTGTTGCCTTCTCTTTCACTCCACTAGTTTCAACACCGCATAGCCGTATGCAATGAATGAGATCCCAAACAGAACTTGGACAACGCCAACAAAGACCTTCAAGACTTTCATGGTTTGGTCATCACCTGTCTCAAAGTTAAACAGTGAGCTAAAAACTCGATTGAGCATTTAGACTAATCCTTTTATTTAGTTGGTTGACAGTCTAATTATATCAAAAAGCCTAGAGTCTTGTTAACTTCAGGCAGTAGGCACTTTGTCCAAGTAGAGTTAACAGAATGCAGCATGCTTGATATAATTATGCTTGCCAAAAAGAAAGGAGAAGACTCATGCCAATGAAGACTAGACTTGAAGAAGTCAATGACGAGCTGAAGACTGCCAAAGACAGAATTGGCAGCATTGTCATTAGCATCAAAGAAGGAGCATGCCTTCAAGTCCCTGAATCTATGTGGGACAAGCTTGACAATGCAGTTGAGCAGTATGCCAAGCTTCGCATCGAGAAAGCATCGTTTGAGAAAGGAGTGTTGTAGTGGACCCATCTGCATACGTCAATGTCAACTTCACAAATGTCAAATGGCCAAAGCTCTCTTTGCCATGCCACTTCAAGAAGTATGTGAGGTGTGAGTTCTTGCTTGATAGAGAAGGGAAGCTCTTCTCTTATGGAGACTTGAAAGACATCCTCGCTTCTTGGCTGCATGACGAGTTCAATGCTGTGCCTCTTGACTTTGACTTCCAGGTCGTGCCTTGACGAGTTAACAAAGTCTAAAGACTTTGATATGATTAGATCAAGAAAGGAGACTATCTATGGACAAGTTGTACAAGTTCAAGTTTGCAGTGGCTGGCACAGACAACGCCAGCATCTCAGTTGCTGAGAACACTTTCAACAAAGCTGTTGAGAAGGCTAGAAATGTTGCTGGCATCATTTGGCCAAGCCATGAAGTCTGCCTTAGCTCAGTCACACCAAACAATTGACAGCTTAGTTAACAAAGTCTAGCAGCTTTGATATAATAGCACCGTAGATCAATCTTAGAAAGGAGACTAGCATGCGTGACTATCCTGCAAGAATTTGGCTCTGTAATGGCCAAGTCATTGACACGACCATTAGAAGTGGAAGCCTCTGTGCAGCTATGCACAAAGTGGAGCATGAATATGGCTGGATGGGAATTGACAACTATGAAGTCTCTCCTGCCCCTCTACACTAGTAGAATCTCTGCATATGGTAGAAGTCATTGAGAACTCCAATTTGCTTGATGTCCAAAGAGGCATCATCTGCCACCAGACAAACTGCATAGGAGTGATGGGCGGTGGAGTCGCTCTGCAGATAAGGAAGAAGTGGCCAAAAGTCTACAAAGAGTACTTAGAAGACTGCAAGTGCTTTGAGAAGAGCCCACAGCGGATGCTTGGCCATGTGCAAGACATCCTTGTCAAAGATGGCCTAGTTGTTGCAAACTGCTATGGGCAAGTCTGCCCTGGAAATGACAAGTGCATGACAGACTACAAAGCATGGGATGTCATCTTAGACAAGCTCAAAGACCTCAGTGGCTACTTCAATTTAGACTTGCACTTCCCTTGGATGGTAGGCTGTGGGCTTGCCGGTGGAGACTGGAATGTGATGTACAAGAAGATTGAAGAAGCTTTCTCTGGTCCAGCTTGCCATGTCTGCATCCACAAGCTAGGTTAACAAGTGCTTGGCTTCTTGATATAATTCTCTTTGCTAACAAACTTATGTACAGCAAAGTAAAGCATCTTGGAATCACTCTCAAAGACTGGAGAGACAAGGTCTTCAATGGCACATTCAGTCTAGGCGAACTCTACCGAATGGTGAAGCGTGGAGTTGACTTGAGCAAAGTCTCTCCGGCTAGATATGAGCGCTTTACGCGGGAAGCTAGTCAAGATTCTTGACTGCAGTTAACAAAAGTCTAGGCTTTTGATATAATTCTACTGTCAACAGTCAAATTGAAAGGAGAAATGAGATGGCAAGCGAGCAGATTGAGTACTGTGGCTGCTGCGAGCACTATGAGCGGTGCAGAGCCTCAGCTAAGGCAGGAAACCTCAAGCGCTGCATAGCAGCAGAAAAGGAGGGAAAGTCATGCTGACATCAGATGGCCAAAAGCGTGTCCATGAGCGTGCAGAGAAGCGAAAGGCTATGCAGCAAGCTGCTGTAGAAGCAGTGTATGCAGTCATCTTCTTGACTGCAGTCTTTGCAGTAAGCTTCTTCTGTGCGACCGCTCAGTGACTGACTAAGCTAGAAAGGAGACACCACTATGCATCTATTGAAGTTCACTCTCACAGTTGCAGGCTTGCTGTTCATCAACAGCATCTGTCCAGCTATAGCAGTGGCCATCATCTTGCTGCTCATGTGGAAGGCTACAGCCTCGAATTAAAATATTCAACTTTATGACTAGTTGTAAACTATTGTAAACTCACTAGATTCTTTGTTTATTAGTTTTATACATTAGTTGACCTTAAGAAAACTTTCAATCAAAAGAATATCTTATTTCAATCGAATTTCTTTTATCTATGCTTCAATCATCTATAGTTTCATGTTTTGACGATGAAATCGTCAAAAACAATCAATTAGCTGTTTGCTTCTATTGCTCATCTCTAATCATCCTATAGCTTGTTAATCAGCATAGACTTAAAATTTCAACCTATCAAAGATCTATAAAACTATTTACTCAGTTGACAATAAAGTTTCATAACTATTCACAACTTTTTAATTAACAAAGTCAAACTCTTTTGATATAGTTCTTGCTGTCAACTAAGAAAGGAGCAGTACATGAAGATTGACGCCATCGTTGAGAGCCCTTTTGTTGGGCATGACAGCACGATAAGTGTGCCTGTCGACATTGACTATGTCGAAGGGACAGAAGAAGCCGTCAAAGAGTGGGTTGAGAATTGGCTTGAGCAGCACTACAGCGCTGACAAGATAAACTATGGTGGCTATGCCATCACAAACCTCAATGACATTGTTGAAGACTTGAAGCCTAATGATTTCAAGAGCAAGGCTCAATATGCATAGAAGTGCCTGATAGGCAAGACAGAAAAAGTTAACAAGACACAGGCTGTTTGATATAATTCTGATGTCAATAGACAAAGAAAGGAGAAGCAGTATGGCAGTACGTGAAGCTACGCGCAAGCTCTTAGAGATGGCAGAGAACCACCAAATCTCGTGGGAGGCTCTTGCTCGTGAATGTCTTTCTTTCATGCCTGAAGCTGATGTTGCTGGCATGGCAGAAGCAAATGACTGGATTGAAGATCCTGAAGAAGAGGAGGAAGAGTGACATGAAGCACTATTGATAAAGCTTCTTGCAGACAAGAATTTGTGTGGGCCTGATGCTTGACCCATACGACTAAACCTAACAACAACCTCTAAAGACAAAGATGCTCGGTGGACTTAGACGCCGAGCATCTTTGGTTTCTAGTTAACATTCTATAGGCTGTTTGATATAATTCTGCTGTCAGCAGACAAGAAAGGAGAAAAAAGACATGGCCCAGAAAGAAGACTTCCTCGTTGACTGTGTCATCGCAGCCGGCGAGTCAGACCCCAACCGATATGGCAAGTGGCTTGACAATGACCTTAGGCATCATGAAGTTGCAAAGCACAATGTCCCTTACTCTCAGTTCAAAGAGTGGATGAACTCTCCTGAGCGCTGGAAGCGCGTGCAAGAGCTTGAGCAGATTGGAAAAGACCGCTTTGGCAAGGACTATTGGATGAAGTACCGGGTCTGCTGTTTCTGCACAACACCTCACAAAGACTGAGTTAACAAGCTCTAGGCTATTTGATATAATTCACTTGCCAACAGAAAGAAAGGACAAGCTATGATCTCTCGCAACTCTAACTTCACCGACACAGAGCTTCCAGACCAGATCATCCTTGAGACGGTCTGCCCATTCTGTGGCAAAGAGCGTAGACTGACTCTCAAAGGCAGCAAAGCCGCTGAGTACAAGCGAGGCAAAGTCGCCTATGAAGCTGGCTATGTAATCCAAGCAGCTTTTCCTTCTTTCACTCCTAGCGAGCGTGAGTTCATCCTCACTGGAATCTGTGATGAGTGCTGGGACAGCATGTAAGACAAGAGAGAGCTACCGTGGAATTGATGCCATTGCTTGGATTGCTGCTTGGAATATGTGTCATGCTGTTTCTTGAGAGTTGAACAGCAAGTTAACAAAGCCTAGGCTGTTTGATATAATTCCCTTGTCAACCAACAAAGGAGAACATCAAATGGACAAGCTCTACATCATTGGAGTCCGCTACAACCCTCAGCTTGGCTCTTACCTCAGCAAGGTGAAGGTCGCCAAAGTCAAAGTCAACAAGACTTGCATCTCAGCCAAGTTTGAAGACTGTGGATATACGACTTCAGTCAAGTTCTATCTTCATGCTGGACAAGATGGCATGCATTTCCAGAAGGGTGAGAACTCTTGCGTCTATGGCTCTTACACCTACTATGGATTTGAAGACAAAGACAAGGCTATTGCCTATTTGAAGGCAACATGGCTAGAGTGCCCTCGTGGATCTTCAGCTGGACAGGCTAAAGTTGGCATTGAGCTCATCAAAGCCGCTTAAGCCTAGAGCATCTGCAAAAAGCTTACCTCCACCTGGCAGCCCTACTCCTTTCTGGCTGCCAGGTTTTTTATGCTTCTAGGCAGGATTGTTCTACGTAGAACAACTGACGTGCTTTTGTTTAAGTGCGAACTGCAGTTTGATACAATCTAGATGTCAGCGAAATAGATGGTTAGCCGAATTGCTTGTAGATGACTATAGCATGTATTGAGCTTAGTAGGCAAGTGTCATCTGAGTACTTGAGCCCTTAAGCAAGGCTAGAGACTGCTTTGGCCGCTGTTCTATCATTGATTCAGCAGTGCACCTAAAATATAAATTAGGCTTCATAGCTGTCTGCAATACTAGTAGACAGCTATGCTGGTCTCTAGAGGCAGGCAAGACAAGTTAACAAAGCCAAGCTCTTTTGATATAATTCTCCTTGTCGGCGAAACGAGCAGTTGAAACGATACACACTGCTCAAGCAGCAGCGGCAGATGAGCGAGCCGCTGAAGCTGCCTGTGGCCAACAGCGCCCGAACCTAATAGTTGCTCCATGGCCGCTAGGGACCTAGACCTAGCGGCCATAATAGTGTCTAGACACAGCTAGACAAGTTAACAACGTCTAGGCTGTTTGATATAATTCAGACTGCAATCAGCAACCTAAAAAGGAGAAGCAAGATGAACAAGACTAAGATCACTATCACACTGAAAGACCGTGAAGACGGCAAGAAGTTCGACATCGAGCTCACTGCTCCAGCTGATGTCATCGCTGCCAACTGTGGCAATGGAGGTGGCCCTTCTCTTGAAGACCTCATTGGCGACATCTTCGACGCTGATGTCATCTCTGCCGTGCGTGCCTAAGAAAAGAACAGCATGCAGTTCACACAAGAGTTTGATGTTGACAGCTTCCCCTTCTGGAGTGGAGCTGAAGACACAGTCAAAGAAGTCAAGAAAGCAAAGAAGCTGGATGAACTCCAGCTTCTTGTTGAAGAGGCATTCATTGGCAAGACCCCAACCAAGACTCAGGTCAATGACTTTGTCTGGTTTGAGAGGGATCTGATACTCTCTCAGCTTGGGATTCCAGACAATAAGAGTTAACAAAGCTTAGCAGCTTTGATATGATTCTTCTTGTCAACCAACCTTAAAAACTAAAGGAGACAACCTTATGCCAACTCTCGCCGCCTGGATCAACACCCTTTCCCCTGAGCAGATTGCTCAGGAGATAGCCAAAGCTGTAGCTGAGAATGCTGTCCACCACAGCTGACCTCTATAAGCACTTCTATCCATTTCTAAGGCCCAGCTGGACTACTCCTTTCACCAGCTGGGCCTTCTCTTCTGCCTAGGCTAGGCTAGAAGTGCGCTTTACGCGGGAAGCTGGGCCAGGACCCTGACTACAGTTAACAAAAGTCTAGGCTTTTGATATAATTCTACTGTCAACAGAAAGGAGACTCCCTATGGCTAAAGTAGATTGCTAAGACTCAGATAGCTGAAGACCTCACCATTGAGCCTGGCACAGGTGCAACTATGTCAGTTGGCTCTGACTCCTATGCCTATTGGATCACTGAAGTCTTGCCTAACAGCATATATGGGATATGCCATGCCCGTTCGCACTTTGACGACAAGCACCCTTGGGAAGGTGGCACTGAAGTCGTTGAGCCATTTGACCCTGCCAAAGACAAGACCGAGTCTTACATCAAGCGCTGCTATGGCAAGTGGTGGAAAGTAGACAAAGATGGCCGTCGTCTTGAGCGCTTCTCTTGCAAATGGCGGCACTTCTCCATTGGCCATGCTTGCTCTTACCGCAACCCGAGCTTCTAAGCAGTCTCTAGCATGAAGACACTAGATCCAAGCCAACTAGTAGGCACATCCAACAGTAAGCTTCCAAGCCTTGTTTGGCTGTGTTGGCGCTGTGAAGACTTCTCATTCTCTTGCAAGATCCAATGGACATATGGGTACTTGAGGAACCAGATAAGAATGCGGCTTGGACTCTGCATAAAGCCAATACGCATATATGGCAGATGACAGCACCTAGAAGTTAACAAAGTCTAGGCTGTTTGATATAATTTTGCCTGTAGACAGAAAGGAGAGCAAACATGCCAAAAGAGACTAAAGACGCCATCGAACGTGAAATCATCCGCATCCTCCACGCCCACCACTACGAATGTGGCTGCGTCCCTGCCACTGAAGAGCTGCTAGCTGTGGCGAAGAAGGCGTATGAGATTGGCCGGAATGCGAGAGCCTAGAGTTAACAGACTGTGCGGCTTTTGATATGATTCTTCTAGAAAGGAAAATCTAGAAATGAAGAACATCCACCATTCCGACAACTACTCTCGTGGCGTGACATTTGCCAAAGCCCACACTCTCAAGCCCCTCTACATGCGTCTGCTGAAGGTCTTCATTGACCACCCCAATGGACTTCGCCGCCACGAGGCTCTCAACATCACCCACAGTCTCAACCTCACCAATGTCCCTAACTACGGCTGGCTCATTGGCCCATTTCTTCTTCTCAAAGGGAATGGCCTTGCCACCTTCGACCGCCGTGGACATCAATGCTATTGGCGTGCCACTCTTGCTGGTGAGTCCTTCTATAGCACGATGCTCATCCAGCACGACCTTCTCTCCAAGCCCGCTGCCTAAAGCAGAAGCCTAGAGTTAACAAGTTCTAGGCTTTTTGATATAATTAGTCTTGTCAACCACCTAAAGGAGAGAACATGGCTGCAAAACTTGCAATTGACCTTGATGAGCGCTATGCTGACCAGTCTGACCTGGAGATACAGCTTAGGGAAGTCCGTGTCAATGACCAGACTCTTGACATCACGATGGTGCTGTATGCTTGGCTGTCTGAGAAGCGTAAAGAAGAGAATGCAGAAGGCAAGGCATGGGGATGGCAGTACTGTCCATTCAGTGAAGGCGACAAAGTCATCAAAGAGCGCTTTGGCATGAAGTTCACTGGGAAGATCACCACAATCTGCCGTGACTACTATGGTGGTGACTGCCTCGTGCTCTATGTGAAGCTTGACAAGCGGTCTTCGAAGAAGTACATGCAGAAGCATGCAAATGCGTCAGTTAACAAGACCCAAGGGCTTTGATATAATTCTCTTGCCAACCAACAAAAGGAGAACACATGAAGCCAGACTTCTACATCTTTGAATACAGTACCAAGACTTGCAAGCACAAGCGCATATCTTATGCTGCATGCTCTTACAAAAGTGCTATTAGGCGGTTCAAGAAGAATGTCCGCTATATAAAGCTGTTTGGCTTTTGGATAGTCCCTCAAACCTAAAGGAGAAGACAAATGGCAAAGAAGATGACTATCATTGCTGCAGCAGCTGCAACCGCAGTTCTTGCAGGTTGTGCTAAAGTTGAAGATGACAAGAACATAGACAAAGCATGGACATGCCATGGTAATGACTGCTGCACAAAAAGTCGTTGAGGTTGAAGGCCATGAGTACATCATAATGGATGGCTTCTACTCTGGTGGCATCATCCATGCTGCCTCTTGCCGGTGCATGAACAAGTGAAAGAAGGAACAGAAGAACATGGACATGAAGATAGAGCTCTACATCGAGATCAATGGATACAGGTACCAGATAGATCCTGCGAGCTGTTCTTTGGACTTCACTGCTAGCACCAGCAAAAGCGGTGCTGAGACTAATGGCTGCCTTAAAGTGACGGCTGATGGCAAGTCAGTCTATCTAGACATAGTCTGACTAAAGCCTGGGAAGCTGCTTCTAGGCAGCTTTCTAGAACTAGCAGCAGCTGCTGCATCTGCCAACAGGCCAGCCAGTCTAGCCCAGCTGGTGCTTTAGACAGAAGCCACTCCCGGGATGCCAAACAGGCCAGCTGGCTACTATAGCCCTGGGACTCTAGCTATAGCTGCCCGGGACACTAGTAGCCTAGAGGCACCCAGGCAGCTGGCAGCTATCGGGGCAATAATGGCCCAGGTGAGCCCGGGGCATAGTCTAGGGAATAAGAATAGATATGCTAGATAGCTGCCGAAGCACTGCCGGCTGATGACCCGGGTAAGCCCCGGGCACTAGAAAGCGCCTTTACGCGGGAAGATTTTTTCCTCACATTTCACTAGAGCAGAAAAGAAAAAGGGAGAACGTGCAGGTGCGTAGATGGGCATATAGGCACACAGGAGTATATGTATGTGGATGCATGGGAGTAAGCATAGCAAGTGCATGGTAGACGCGTGTGCCGTGTGCAACTACACGTAGACAATGATGAGACACAAGTTTTAGTATAAAACGCAAGTTTTAGTATAAGCTGTCTAGGTTTTGATACAATAGTATTGTTCTAACTTTATTGCATAGAAAAAAAGAGAAGAAAAGAAGAAAGACTTGAAGCATCATGAGGCATAAGAGAGCAAAGACGGCAGATGACTTAGTTGCCCATTTCCAGAGACGGTGCATTGAACGCATTGGGCATCTTGTCAAGCAGAAGATTTTGAAAGATGGAATGTCTAATGGCTTTTTGAAGTCTCTTGGAAAGAGGTCAAACTCTAGGACTTATTGGAAAATGGATCTGCAGACAGGCTCATATGTTGTTGTGTATGACAAGCAGCGGCACGCCTTTGTCACAGTCATGCACTATGACGAGTGGATAGCAAGCAGAAGGCCCGACTTGAAGTTCAACATCAAGCATCCTGAGCATGTCAAGAGCAACTATGGCAGTTTCTAGACAGTAGATGTTCTAGAACGCTTTAGAACATGAAATGGACTTAATGCAGAATGCCAAACGAGCTGTTGACATACACTAGACTGCTGGACATAGTTGCTAGAACGTTTGGGCACGACTGGCTGCTGCTAGCGTCTGGGACTTGGCTAGGTGAAAAGACATGGTGCATGGCTGTCTTTGGACAATATGCGAACTATGGCACTGTTGCGCTTGAAGCTGATGGCAGACCAGTGTCAATCAAGAATGTAGATGCTGAAGGCCACCCTAAAAGCAATGAAGACATGTACCACGAGCTAGTTGAGCTGATGTACAAGACTCTAGAGAATGGTGGGAAACTGTCTGATGGCAAATGTAGAGTAGATGCGTCTATGGTTCCTGAGTTCATGGTAGAGTGTGCCTTGAATGGAATTGGCTGCCTAGAGAATAGAGAAGAGATGTGTGCAGTATAAAGTCTAGCAGCATGTGGTACAATAATGCTGCTGTAGACAGAAAGAGAAATTGAAGATGAAGACAATGCTAATTGCAAAATGCGAACATTGTGGTGCTATTGAGCAAGCAGCAGATTCATATGCTGGCAAGGCGCTGGAACATGAATGTAGACAT
>Ga0256405_10002071_pt1 | contig 48987 bp, 62 predicted proteins | sample RumenRJG_02DNA_FD_189096 | JGI IMG/M metagenome (GOLD analysis project Ga0256405, IMG submission 189096) | Bovine rumen microbial communities from Lethbridge, Alberta, Canada - RJG_02 | ecosystem: Host-associated > Mammals > Digestive system > Stomach > Rumen | place: Canada: Alberta...
TTTCCGTGACACTTCCTGACCATCTCGCAAGAAAAATGACCTCTCCTGCGATAGCTTCATACCGATGAATTAAAAAAAATGTCGGGTCAGCGACAAAAGGATTATAAGAAAAATGACATCCAGCTCCACATAACCCGATAAATTTAACAAAACCAGATGCTGCAAAAGAAGTATAATTTAATGTTTTAATCATAAATTTTTGACTTATGAATACTGAAAATTTTTGGAAGATCATGGACACAACCAACGGTGTTACTGTCCTGACCTATGTCCCCAAGGCTTATCAGAATGGGGATGGGGTGTACCGACTGATGAAGAAACTCCAGAAGGTGTTTGGTTCTACCATGAACGGTTATCAGAAGTTCGATGAACACCATGAGCGACTGGAAGATTTCAACACAATCCTTCGTGTGCATTACAATCTTTGGGAGGAACGTCTGATTGACGCGACACTCTTTGAATATGATCCAGAAACGGAATCATTGACGGTGGATAGACAGCTGACACGGAAGGTGGTGCAAGATTGGGAATACACCTATTCATGGAAAAAGACCATCGTGAAGTGTATAGACGGATGGAACGGTCTTCGCAAGCACCTGATGGAATGGCAGAATTTCTCCATCGGTGAATACAAATTTCTTGGCACCACACCGCTGATTGAACTCGATGTAGTAAAAACACGTCCGGCAATCACGGAATTTATCAGCGAAATGGCTTCCTAAGCAGCCCATGCGCTGCGCGGTTTTCATCTCTAAACGCTAAAACTAATCACTAATTTACTAACAAACTAATCCCCTAACAAACTAAACAATGGAACGACTTAGATTACATAACGGTCAAGACATTACCTGTCTGACTACAGAGAACGAGACACAAAAGAATTATTATTGCCCCACCCACCAGATCGCGAGTGAGGTGGGCATGGTTCTTACCGACCTCGGACATGCTGCCACCGTCAAGTTCGGGCATCATGGATGGATGGTGGTGACCCGTAAGAAACATAGTATTAACACTTAAACAACAACTGTATGGAACAACAAGGAATCATGAGTAATCGATTTGCTGCCGCTGTTTACATTGACAGCAACAGCGCAGATCATGGTGAAAAGCTGTTAGGTATGATTGGCAACAGCAGCCAGGTGGTGCTTGGACTGGCTAAATCTCTTATTAAGGACATCTTTACGCCTGAGTATATCAATCGTCATCAAATTGATATACACCTCTATGACCCCAACACTCGACGACTGAACTGTATCAATTATTCCAATCCTTAAAACATTGGAAAGAATTGGAGAACAAGCTGTATCAATCCATGATAGATATTCCTGCGGAGGATGCTGAAACGCATTTGAAACAATAAGGTTTACACCAGACATAACAACAATAGTAACAGTCATTACAACAATGGCTGTTACTATTTTCTTTGGTAATAATTACGATGGATCTTTAAGAAATTCGTCTATGACTGACTGATGACGGGCGAGATATTCTTCTAACAGTTTTTCGTCTTCATCGGATAGTTTCTCTTTCCTTATAAGCTTAATAAGAAGGTGTTCGCCCTGTGTTACCCGTATGGCTCGGTTCTTGGCATCCTTGCCCATCGAAGGGCGACCTTTCCGCTTCACCGCTTCCTTCGGAGCAGGTGCAGGTTCTGGAGGTGCTGGGTTCGACAAGTCTTCATACTCCAGTAAAACCTTTTCACCCTTGTTGGGGTGGCACTTTTTCTTATATTCTTCAAGATCTTCTACACACACTTCGTGGTGCAGGATGTTGCGCTTTCCGTCAGGACGCACATAAATAGTTTTGGTGATTTTGAACATAACTTAGTTATTTAGTAATTAATAATTAGTTTGGTAGTTATGAGAATCCAAGACGTAGGGGACTTTCCCCATACAGTCCTTTGTCCCAATGACGAATATCAAGGTCATGGTAATCTCCCCCTAATTGCTCATAAGCTTTGGCTGCCTGAATAATGAGAGGATGCAGGTCTGAAGGTGACGCATTAGCTGGAGAATTACCGACCTTATAAGACATAACTCTTTCCGGCAGGTGACCGATGGTCGTCCAGATAACAGCAGGAAGACCATGCTTTTTACAGATAATCATCGCAGAAAAAATGGCAATATAGGTTGCTTCGGTGGCAGATCCGTACCTCATTTCTTTGGGATGTTTGACGGAATCTGTGACATCGAAGACAATATTTCCAGAGGCGAGATCTACACACGCACAACGGAGAGGCCCTTTATTGCAATTGTCACTCCCTCCATGAACAAGAAACCCTTTCGATGGAAGGATGGAATTTTGAAGAATTATCTGTTTCATCTTTCTTACTTGTTTCTAATTTGGATCAATCCAGCTGCCTCAGTCTCGCGTAACAGCGACAGGTCTTCATCCTTGATATTCGCCTTTGTTTCACCGTTGATGCTCATACAGTTTGGGATTCCAAATCGCTCCCTGATGCGAGCTATCTTTTTCTGATTCTTGGTACACCAGTATATCGTCAGCAGTTTCATGGTTACACCTCCTTCGCTCTGCTTGGCCGAATAGTCAGTGACACGGGGTCACTGACGTTCGGCAGGTTGAACCATAGTTGAAACTCTCGTCGTTTGGTCAGATAGGGGTACTGTTTCAGAACATAATCTTTCAAGTCTTCTGCCCAAGTAGTCAGACAGGTGTTGATCTTATACTTGAACTTCCGATGAAAGCGAGAATTAAACATGATGTCTATCCATTGTGCTTTCATCAGTCACCTCCTTTCTCAGGTGGGAGGATGTCTGACAGATAACAATATTCCCATCCTTCCATGTTGTATTTGTCCATTTCGAGAATCATCTTCAAATCCACAATGCGGCCATGTCTCTTGACAATGATAGTTTCGCGGAATCGAGGTTTCTCCTTACTGGCATCATGCCAAAGGTTATCGATAAAACGCGCCTTCTGGTCATCCTTTTTATCGTCTTTTAGCTGCTGGCGCAACACTCTTAACTCCTGATTCTTTACCCATATAACCAAGAACATGGCCGTGATGGCCAAGGCATTGGCTCCCAAGAGGTAAGACTTATCCATGAAGAACTTGACGGTACAGGCTGCCAAAATAGCTGCCCACAACAAACTGAGGAGATCGTACTTGGCGATGAATCCTACAAAAGCTTTTAACTGTTTCATAATTTTTCCTCCTTATTTTTGTGAATTAACCAATTCCCATCTGTCTTGATCGGTGATGCGCATGGTGTCATTACCATAGAAGATGTATTTATCATTGGTAATAGCCTTGATGACACCTTGGACAAGCATATCTTTTCTCGTGCATCTTACCCTGTCACCCACGTTGAATTTAGGTTTCACGAAAATCTTTTGCAACCTGTCAACCTCGGCTGCAATCAATGCACCTGCCTTGACCAGTTCCCTGATTCTGTCATCGGGCGAAGGTTTCCACCAATCGGGTGAAAACGGCCATTTGACTGTGGTGTGTGACGGATGCAATACAATTGGTGCTTTACTACCCAACGGATCTTTGTTGGGGTTAGGGTCTGCATAACACATGGCTGCCTGTGCCAATTCTCCATGAACGTGCTCGGCATCATGTTCGCCAGTCCAACCTTCTTTCTCAATCTGACGCTTTCTTTCGTCAGCAATCAATTCAATTCCTGTCTTCATAATCGTTAATTTTTATGGTTTATAATTAAAATCTTTCAGAACCTCGAAAATTCCTTTCTCGGCGGCTGCTTCGTAAGAGGTGAAGCCTCTCTTCTCAACATAGGGCTTATCTTTCCGAAGAATGCCGTAATAGTACCTGGTGTGCATCAATGGCGGGATTCCTTCATAATACCCAACCACATTGATAAGGATGCCGTGTTTGTTTCGGAATACCTTCAACACCAGTTGCAGGGTGGGGCAGGGAATGGTGGTTTCCTCTTCATAGCCCGACAATGTTCCTTCCTGAAGCCATTCCTTGGTGGAATAATTCTTAGGCTTGGAATACTTGTAGGTCTTGAAACAAGGACGGATATCAAAACCTTTCTCGTGAAGCAGCTTAGCTAAGTCCTGACTGCAAAAAATCTCTTCATTCATAGGCTGTTATTTTTGGATTTACAATGTACAGATGACAGCGATCTTTTCCTTGTGAGTATCTTTGAATTGGGGCATCAACAGGACTTCAATACCCTTTGTACTCAGCAACATCGGAGATCCTTCATCAGCAGTACTGGCATGGTGGAGCACCCTCAGCTCTGAAATACCTAACAGCTTCATGAAATTCAGTATGACTTTCAGGTGCTTGTAACAGAAATAGCTTCCATAAATCATGAATTGATATTTGACGTTACTGTAGTCATCTAACTCACCTGTGCCACCACATACGGGACATTCCCCATGCTGGGAATATTCCTTATCGTTGCTTGCCTTGTATCTCCACATGACTGATCCATCCCCACCGCACTCAGTACATGTCCTGTCTTTTTCTTCTGGTGCTTTGTCTAAAGCAACCTGTAACTGGTGTGCCAGCAGGGGAACATCAATGTCTGCAACTGGAATCACTTTGGAGACGATGGGAACTTTAATACCATTAGGTTTCTCCTCGTACTTTTCTTCACACAGACTTTCGTCAATGAGAATCAAAATGTGTCCATCCGTGGCACAAATCTTTCCGTCCTGACGGAACGGAGATAATAATGCAGGTCTGTTTTCGTCGGTACCGACAAACATCCTGATAATTTCTTTTTCATTTTTCATATTTGTATCGGAATTTGGTAAAGTGAATAACTGCGAGAGGTTCTGTTAAATCGTACCTCTCAAACCAATTTCTCCAATCGGCTTCGGATAACCCATCGTTATGGGCGAGTGTCTTGCAGCTGACGGAATAGCCATCCACATATTTCGGGTGAATGGTTGCACATCCTATAACCGTCAGCTTCTGTAGTCCTATACCATCGTCTTTCGTGAGATTGGCGATGATGATCTGCTTGCTGTGATACGGTTTCCCCGACCATTGACGAATGGAAAGTTGAGCTTTACCCTTCTCTATTTCCTCGAAACGCTTAGCCCATTTCTCGTAGTCCCCTCGCATGGTATGCAGCTTCGGAAACTCACAGAAGGTATCTGCTTCTTTCTTGAACGGCTGACCGGCATTGAAAGCAGCTCTAAAGTTTGTTTCTTCACCCTTCCTGTTATGGTAGGCTGGAAACACTTTTGATAATATCAGTACATACGTTTTCATTCCTTGTTTTCCTTTCTATATTCGCAATATGTCGAAAATTCGCTTAACAACCATTTGCAACCTATACATTCAAGAATGTTGTGAAGGTTCCTCTTTTTCTTTTCACAATAGTACGACATAATTACACCTCCTTTTGTTCGGGGTTTTCCATTGCTTTCACCAGTTTTACATACCATACGTTGCTGATATCATCGTCTGTAATATCCTTGATTTCATCAGGTGATTGAATCTCTTCCCACCACGATTCACAACCGAAGACGATTTTCCGCAACTCTGGAACATAAATGGCAGGGTTCGACATGGTGCCTACTTTGTAGATTCCTTTCTCGCGATTAAAGCTGCCAGTGATGCACAACGGAAGATCCCCAAGGTAGAAGCCGAGGTACGTCTTCTTTCCGTATTCCTCGCCACAAGGCCTTACTTTTACCAACGCTCCCATCTTACAGTGCCAGGTGTCTTCGTTGTATTTCAATTTCTCATGCTCAATGTTGTTCACTGTAACGGGAAACTCAAGATACCTCGACTTGAAATTTGAACATTTCTCACACTTTTCTTCATCGGTTGGTGCGACTTTATCATCTTCCCAACCAGCCTGTACACAATGGTAGTCACCTTTGATATGAAGAAAAGCATACTTGCATCGCTCGATTTTCTTTTCTTGTGCCATAATCTAATCCTCCTTAATGATGATAATCCGAACCTTGTCACCTATTGAAAAATTGATGCCACCTTTTATGTGAATTGTGGGGATTTTGGCATGATCTTCATCTTTTCCATATTCCCAACCGTTCACAATTTCCGTTGTAATGGCATCTTTCAGCATCTCTTTCTTTATATCTGCTTTGCCCTTCTCATAAATTTTCTCATAGGTTCTAACCCATTTTTCGGCTACTCGCTTCACTTCTTCTGAATCTTCAATATCTGCCAATTCGGAATTATCTTGATTACTTTTCTGACTTTTTCCCTTTTCATACTCTCTTCCATCATGATATCCTCGCTCATAAGCAGAGCTACCCAAATCAGCATCTTGTTTTTTTTGCCAATTAGCACCATCAATGAATTTTTGTTGAGCCACAGCAGCGAACACTTCTGCTGTTGCCCTCTCAACACCATCGACAATCAGGGCATCGCGTAACTGTAAACCAACACCAACAGCTTTAGTTGATAAGTTCTTTTCTACAGGGGATTCCTGCTTGTCAGGATCGTAGTCATAAGGAGTGTCCAAGAATGTAATCAAATTCCTTACAATATTCTGCGCATTAGTAATCGGGATGTTGTTATAAGGTGTCTCAGAAAGAACTTTTAAGTACTCTTCTGAGGCCTTTCTCAACTTGCCAACGTCACCTATAGGCTCTTCTTGTTTCATTTTGGCGATAGTGCCTTTTACCAGTTCCAACACCTCAATCTCGGCTGCAACCAAGCATTCTTCTGTTGTGCCAAGCGGATTAGGCTTACAACGTGTTTTTAGACGGTCGATAATTTTATCTATCTCCGCGATGATTTTCTCTTTGTCAGTCATAATAAATCCTCCTATTTATTTCATTTTACACCGTTAATTGTTTTTGGTTGAATGGTTGTTGCACCACCACGATAATTATAGATCTTTTGGGGAAATTGTTCGCGTCTCAGGATGCTGGTTAGAATATCCATGTCTGCTCCGCTGGTGTTCTCAAAAGGTTGGGGTGCCACGACGGGATAGACTTTCTTGCCATTCCAGTAAAGCAATCCCCATTTGTCGGGCAATTCCTCTTTACGGATGATATTTTCTGGGCAAAGATACCAACGCAACCGTCCTGCCTGATGACCGTTGAGTGCGGCCACCTCACTACGACACCATTTCTTCTGATCAGTCTTGAAATCCGCGTGAGACACCTTGACTTCAATAACCACCGAATCATTGAAATTACCAAGCCCCCACACATCGGTGTTCTCGCTGTTCCAGGTGCAAAGCTCAACGGCCACATAGTTGTATTTCCTACATGCGCCGCAAGCCTCCGTCTTGTAACAAGGCTTCTGGCGACAACGCTCATAGTTCCACTTCTGCCTGTGCAACCACTTGGCTCCCTCACAGCATAGCTGGTAGTGTAATGAGTTGGTCTTGCTCATAAGCTTTTTTCCTTTCACTTTTCTATCCATTTGTGTTCCTTCAAATCGTACCAACCAACATCTGCATAACCAATGAGTGTACAAGGAATGTCAAAATACTTCTCAATAAAAGCCTCAAATTCCTTTTTTGCCTCTTCTCTGGGCGAGTAATTGACCTCGGCATCGTCATCAATGGCGTGCTCGCTGTAGAAACGATCAGTCATTTGGTTGGCGATGTCATCAAGCGATGGTGCAAAGTCAAACGGTCTCACTTTCTTGACGTGACTTACGAGAATGCAATGCACGTCTTCATCGTCAAAGTAATCACCATTCTCCCCATCAAACTCTTTCTGGGCGAACTCAATCAGTTCCTCTACAGTGTCAAATGTGTCTTCAAATATATTGGTGTCGTTTACACCAAAACCGAACAATTTCTTTTCCATAACTATTTCTCCTTTCTTGCTGGTAATTGGGGTAAGAATCCCCAATGTGATATGATTCCAGAACTGACAGTGGGAGTGCAGGGCAAAGCACAATACTGCTGCGAGTCCAATTTCCACCTGTCTGACGGTTCAGTGCCTGTAAGTATTCCGATGTCATGCGTCAATACAGGATGATCAAGAAAATCCACCCTAATCTCTCTGCACACCATCACCCTGTGATGGGTGGGTGGCAATTTTTCTTTACAGTCGTACCATTTCATCGTCAGTCCTCCTTTTCTTTCGCATATTCAGGATAATCAAATGCAATCTCTCTTGCGAGGTCATCCCAATCGTGGGCACAAGGTTCCATTCCGCAGCATACTCCTGGCCCTCGGTTTACATAATTTGCACTGATTATCTTATCAAACCCAAGAACCATAGACTTGTGGTCTTTGCCATCAGCCCATTTTTTTGTGTCGTGATAGATAAAGGCATGAAGCACATATCCGTTGTGGTGGCTCTTTAGAATTTTCAAGACACTCTTAGGCAGAGGGATATGCTCATACGCCTTATTGTCTTTCCACAATTCCTTGAAATCGCTTTCTTTCATCGTCAGCCCTCCTCACTTTTCTTGTCTAACAACGTCGCCTCGAAAATCTTCTTGCCGTCGCTGTTGGTGATTACTGCAGTGTCTTCACCTGGGTGCTCGTCACACCACCTGCGAAGGTAAAACTCGAAGAGACCAATCATTTCGCCGTCCGTGATGGGTCTGCGGTCTGAACTCATAACCTGTATGCCCTTCTTGCTGGGCTTCTTCTTCTTTGCAAGGTAAGCGTTCTGCCAACCTGTTGCAATTTCATAATCCGATGCTGCCATAATGCTTAATATATTTTTGTTTAACAATAAATTTCTTTCTGGGCTTTCACCCTTTTATCAATGAAAAATTGGATATTTCCCGATTATCGGTTACAGATTCGATACGGCTCGTTCCAACATGACCTTCGATGCGTCATCACCCTGATAACGCTCCAGAATAAACTTCCTCACACTGTTTTTCCAGTACAACCGGCACCTGTTCAATGTGGCCACCACGGACACCTGCTTGATGAAATCAAGGCATTCGTTCAAATCGTAATAGTCTTTCTTCACACCCGACATTAAACCAATCTTCAACACCGAACAATAGGGGGCTGCATCTTTCACGGCTTGCAAACTGGCTGCAAAAGATACGATTGGCTCAATGCTGGCGAAGGTCTGGAACCCTGCTGAATGAAAGGCTGCCAAGGTGTTGATCCTCTCCAAGTGCGATGAAGCATTTCCCTCTTCCATGTCGGAGGCGGTTAAGGTGGAACCGAATACCAACAGCTCGCGACCTCTTTCTGAGTTGAATACTGGATTGTCCAAGCACTCGGCCATCCTTGCGCATTTGCTCAATACCACACAGGGAATGTCTTGCCGTACACAGTATTCCATGCTCGCGATGGTCAAAGCGGCTGTCTCTTCCAACATGGGATCGGTGCTGAAGGAGAAAAACAATCCATGATGACGTAAGGCATCAAGGTTTTTGTTCACTTCCTTGACGAAACACTGGAAGGCTTCGTCTTCGTTCTTGAAAGAAGATTTGAGTTTAGGGTAGTCTGTCCAGACATGGGCATACGGTCCCTTTTTCAGGTAACAATAATCGCAATTGTTGCTGCATCCTGTGTAAAAGTTACATGCCCACTGCGCATATTCACCTGCCTTGCCTGATGGCTGGTAGATGACCTTGCCGCTGTACAACTTCTTGCTGTTTTCAGCGGTCTTGGCCTCCTGCAACATCTTGTTGCGGGTCTTGGCCATACTGTTCGGGTTGATGTTAGACATCAAATGTGCCATAACACCCGATGCTTTTTTCTTGTTCACTTTCATATTCTTGATGGGTTAATGGGTTAATCTTTTTCGTGATTGGCAATATAGGTCTGAGAGGAACATCCGTACTTCTTGGCGAAGGCCTGACGGAAGGAGGATTTTACCTCTCGGTCTTTCTCGGCTTCAATGGAGAGTGCCGTCCTGTAAATCTTCTCAGGGGTTTCCAACGGAGAACCATGCGCATTCTCTTGGGTATGCGAAAACGGTATCTCCTTCGTGCCGTAGGTCATCATGCAGTATTCCTCATACGACACTTTCTGATGTTCCCATTGCTCGCGCTGCTTGGCTTGACGCTCCATCTCGCGCTTTTCAATCACGGAAATACGCTCTTTCAGGAACTCACGCAACGAGGTGGTGATAATCAGCGGATCCACAGCTCCATAGAACTGACCATAATTCCCAGACTTGAAGCGATGAAAGAAAAGAATCAGCTCGGACACTTTCAGGTAGTAGAAATCGGTGGCGATGACATCCGCACACTGAATCAACATGTAGTCCGATATCTTTTCCTTGCAACCACAGTACTCGGACAAGCTGATCAACTGGAACATGAGCCAGGAGGACGGAAATTTGCGGTCGTACTGCTTGGCAAGCTCGGCAAGGGTGGGGTACTTGCCAAAGTAACAGTCCTCGGCAGTCAACTGATGGGCACAGAAGAAATCGGGATTGTAGTGGTTGATGAACGAGGTACCAACGCTCCCGTAACGCTTCTGAAGGAACTGCATCATGTTCTCAACGGTCAATCTCTCAATCTGTGCTAAGGTAGGTTGCGATGGCATTTGCATAACCTGCGAGCCGTTCCTCTCGATGATTTGTTGTAGCTTTTCTGTCATTTTCGTATCGTTTTAACCAGTTTAACATCGTTCTGTACATGTTCGCGTACTGCTTGCGCTTGTCTTTGCGATTTTCCAAATTGAGGAAAGTCTCGACCATCGCTTCCGAACCGAACTGTTCTTTGAGCTTCTGGAACTCCACTTCACTCATGATCGGGATGTTCCTGAATACGTAGGGGCAATTCTCCTTCAACCAAACCCGAAAAGCCTCATACGCGCTCGTGGGTGCGCACGATGTATGCACGTTTTCTTCGGGGGATATAGGGGGTTTATCTTCTTTTAGGGTTTTAGGGGCATTTTCTTCTAAGGGGGAAGAAGGGGACACTTCTTTAATTTCATTTTGATTGTACTTTGATTGTACTTTGATTGTACTTTGATTGTTGTTTGATTGTACTTTGATTGTACCATCATTTTGTCCACCTTCTTCAATATCAATAACTTGCATATTTTCACCATCATCAACGACACTCCCAAACAAATCACCTTCGTAATTTTGATTGTATTTTGATTGTACTTTGATTGTACTTTGATTGTACTTTGATTGTGAAAATCTGTTGTTGCTGTTACCCTTCGGAGCACCTGCCTTACCGTTCGCCTTGTTCCTCCCTTTGGCCAGAATCGGACATACCAGCTTCCACACCATCAGCTCTATCCCTATCATCGGCGAAGGCTCATTGCCATACAGGGCATACTCGTTGATGGCTCGCATCAGACGACCATACTGGTCATCCGACAACTCTTTCAACGCATCATGAAAACACTCATGAAAGGTGTAGCTCGTTCTAATAATATCACTCATAATTGCTAATTGAATAATGATAACTGCATCTACCTTTTCAGGGCAGATTTCCTTCATTATAATCTTACATCCCGAATGGAGACAATCGCCCAGCGCGTGGGCTGGCTCACTGTAACCTCGGTTCAAGGAACTCCAGTTCACGGTCGTGGTACACCCTGCCGTCAGCACCTAAATGATGGGGATTGTAGCACCTGAAAAAGCCACACCAGATAGGATAGTCCTCGACTTCCACAATACGGCCAGTTCTGATGACCTTGGCGGCTATTCTTTTAACCCAATTTTCCATAACTTAATGATTTTTAGGTTTATAAATATCGTTATCTCAATTTATACTTTCTTGGAAAAATGAATGAGCTTACCTAAGCCTGTCAGACACGCTACACAGGCCGCCAACATCAACACGCCACCTACGACACAGGCTGTGTGATCGCTGACATACTTCGGCAAGAGCCAGAAGCATAACAGGCTGATGACGAACAACGCTAACGACACATAATTGCAGATATTTATCTGCAGGGCAAGGCTACGCTTCTGCTCCTGGATCATCTTTTCTTGATGACGCTCGCTGTCACACTTCCCGTCAGGGCCAATCTTCTCGTAGTGAAGATAGTCGTAGATACAAAGCGCACAGTCTTCGCAAGCGTCTTGGGGTGCCTGACAGGACACCTCTGAATTAAGGGGCACAATCTTGTAACCCACCAATTCCCTGAATTTCTTGTGTTCCATATCTTTCCAATTTTATACACTCAGAACAAGGTCGGTTCATTCGTGTAGTTATATACCAATAATTCACGCTTTCGCGATTTCTTCCCTTTCAGATTTCCCGTCAGACAGGGCAATTCCACTTCCTTGACGTTCCAACCATTCTTTTTGATGTACTTCGACAACAACGAACTGGAGAACTGAGAGAGGATGAACTTACCCTTAATGCCTGACAATTCCTGCAACAATTCTTCTAAACACCCTTCATCCCAACCGCCGTAGTGCTTGCAGTCGGTATATAGATAAGGTGGATCTATATAGAAGAAGGTGTCCACGGAATCACGCTGCTGGATGACGGATAAACCATCCCTACAGGATATCTGCACTTCGGACAGACGGTCTTGCAAAGACTTGGTGAACTGGTCACGCGCTCTCAACACCCCACGACCGGCATGGGTGCCTGAATTGCCATTGTCCCATTTCCATCCTGCTGCTGGACTGCCAGCGTAGGAGAAATTGGTGACCACCCACACCGCCCATGCTTTCATCACATCAGAGGCAGGAGTGCCGTTCCAGATGTCCCTTGCCTTGATCCATTGGGATTCGCTGCATAAGGTCTGAGACACCAACTGGCTCAACTCTTCATAGTTGTTCTGCAACTGAAGGTAGAACGTAATGAGATTGTCGTTGATGTCATTGATGACCTCCACATACGACTTGCCCTTGGCAAAGAACACCGCACCACCACCAAAGTATGGCTCACAATACACCTTGTGGGCTGGCATCATCCCGATGATGGTGCTGGCTAACGTACTCTTTCCTCCGTAATATGTGATGGGCGTTTTCATGACCTATTCCTCGTACAATACATCAATCAACCTGTCTGCCACTTCCTTGGCAAACTTTGCCCTCTCTTCCTCGACACGCTTCGCACAAAACCGACATGCTCCATGATGAACAAATGCCTGGCCACGTGTCGAAGCATCACACACCACATACTCGCAGGAGTCAATGATAACCACCTGTCCTGCTTTCGCAAACACCTGTGGATTGTGTGGACGCTCGCATCCTGTAGCCAGGAATGCTCCTACCAGTGCGCCGATGCAAGCACCAATAATAATGAAAGTCTTTCTTTTCATAATTTACTAATTTTTAATGTGTTAAAAACTTGTTTTATTGTAATGGTTTAGTATTTCAGTCATCGAAATGATGACTCGGTTCGTCTTCCCTCGGTTCAAATTCCTCGCAAATGGGATCGTCTGCATAAGTGCCCCATTCGCACAAGTCACAATCACAGTAGTAACCGACACCATCATCCATCGGATGACAAAACCTGCAATTGATACAACTTACACTCATACGCCTAACAAATTTGGATGTTCATACACATTACCTACCACCTCAATGAGGTATGGCTGAAGCAACAACGAATCAAAGGTGTTCCAGAACGAAGAGCCATTATAGACCACCTGAAAATTCCTGTATTTCGGGTTTTTCTTCGCATTGGGACGAGAAACACGGGTCTTGACGATATCCCCTTCATAGACGGCATGACCTTTCTTGTCGGGGATGCCAGTGAACTGCCCGACGGTCTCAGGGTTCACCTGATGACCTTGCAGTGCCCCGTAATGGATTTTTCAACTATCCACCACTGTTTCTTGCGTCTGTGGATCCTCGGTACCAGATGACCAAAAGCCCATCCTCCTCCGTCCACACGAAGACCTCTGAATGTTATCGTTCTCATATCGCTATCTTTGTGTTTCGTTGAGCTTCCAGTTTCTCACACAGGGCTTCACACAGCACCCTGCTCATGTTCACCTCTACGGCATTGCCGATAAATTTCTTCTGCTCTGCCTGAGTGCCGACCAGGGTGTAGTCCTCTGGGAATCCCATGATACGTTTCAATTCACGGATATTCAACATCCGCATCTTGATGTCGATAATCCCGTACATCGCCATGAACTCCTTGACTTTTCTCGTCATCGGACTGTCATTCTCATAGATGGCAATACCGATGTCTCCCTGCTCGGTGCTGATAAGATAAGGTGGCATCTTATCCATGCGAGCTATCAAGGTGAAACAGGGCTTTTCCAAATCCCTTCCCTCACTCTGATACTGAGGGTTCAATAAGAACTGCTCAGCTGAAACAATCTTTTGTTTCGGTGTGGTGAGAACGGCTGGACATACATCTTTCAAGTCTGAAAGCTGACCTCCACCGCTATATTCATTGGCGATGAACTGGTTGGTCTGCAACGTGACCTTATCCAGTGGAACGTCTGGCATTGGCTTATTGAGGTCAACCTGAACGAGCGCATGACGCTCCTTGGTGGTGATGGTGGGGGCTGGTTCATCAACGGAACGGTTGAATCCATTACCGAAGTAAGCCGTCACAAACGCATGGTGATCCACACAGGTGATGGCTCCAGCAGGACGCTCTACACTCACGTTCTTGCTCATTGGGTCACCGCTGAACTGCTTGGAAAGGAAGTTTACCTTCACATAACCCAAACGGTTCTGTGTCGCTACGGTTGGGCAGGGTTCCAAGATGGAGGAAGGACTATGATTGCCCTTCTTATTCACACTGTTGTATTTCAGAATCCAGTCTTCATACTGCTTCTTGCCACCTGCCACGAACTTGATCAGACCTGCATAAATCCTTTCCAATGTTTTCTCACACAACGGCTTTTTCTTGGTAAAGATGCTCGTGCCTTCATCTTTCAGATCCAACACGTCACGCACGGCCTTCCATTTCTTGAACTGGTGGAACAAACCGCCCTCGTCTCCGTATTTGGCGTAGGTGGGCTGCGGAAAAGCGATAGACAGTCCATGCTCCGCGAACTGACCGAAGAATCGCTTACGACTGGTGTATGCACCGAAGTCAGCGGCATTCAATATCTTCCAATCGAAATGATAGCCATACCCACAAACGGTGCGCACCCATTTCTGGTAGAGGCGACCCTTGTCACGACTGATGGGATGACCCTTCTCGTCCAGATCTCCCCAACTCATAAACTCTTCGACATTCTCAATCTGAATGTAATTGGGATGAATCGCCTCGATATAACGGTACAGGTGCTCTGCCAAGGTGCGAGAATCCGCGTCCCTGGGCATACCACCCTTTGCCTTGGAGAAATTCGTGCATTCCAGTGAAGCCCACAACACCACAGCAGCATCGGGGTATTTCATCTTCATCATCTTTAGATGATTCACCATCGGACTCAGCTCCAGTGTCCTGATGTCCTCTGTGAAATGCAGGGTGTCGGGATGATTCGCCTGATGGGATGCAATGGCATTGGCATCATGATTCACACAGGCAACCACCTTGGCACACTTTTCTCCGTGAAGTCGAGCATACTCAACTCCTGTCGAAGTGCCACCGGCACCACAGAACAGATCCACGTATAATAATCTTATCTTTTCCATCTTAATGACTTTTTTGAATTTAATTTAATTACTTTGGGTGTACTTGATGATGTACTCATTCCCCTTGGCTGTATGTTCCCCTCATTCTGAGGTGTCCAACACCCAAATAGTATAACAATGGAAGCTGTATGTTCCCTTCATTCTGAGGTGCCCAACACCTCCAAGCGTGGAAACGCCTCAGATTCAATTTTCAAGGAACTTTGCGAGTGGAAATATCCCTCGCATCAAGGGCAAACAGCTGCCCCGAAACGATTCTTTTATGTTTTAGTCGAATCTACATTTTCAAGATAAGAGAGAAAAGCCAACCCTGCAATAATCAGGGTCACGAGACCGCCCACACCGATAGCGATGCTTTTGAGGACAATATCATCTGCTGACTGTTCCATGTAAACCGTAGCCATGACTACGATGGTGAGAGCCAACAGGACAAACAATCTCCTGTGCTTCTTACTTTCCATGTAAAGATTATTGAACATTTCCATATTTCTTGTTTTTAATTGTTTATTTATCACGTGTGACTGAATAACTTTGCGCTGTATGTTCCCCTCATTCTGAGGTGTCCAACACCACTAACAATGGAATATAACCTGCCGTTCTAGCTGTATGTCCCCCTCATTCTGAGGTGTCCAACACCGTTCATGTACTTTATGCGTTGACGGCTAAGCTGTATGTGCCTCAGATAACCGCCCAGCACGTGGACTGGCAGGGAACTTTGTGAGTGATAAAAATCCTCACATTGAGGGTGTACAGCCACCCCGGATATGGCTTATCCATTCTCTAACATGATGGATTCCATTTCTTCATCATCTTTGGTCGGTTTCTCCTTGTCGGAGATGAACTTGATACCGAACAAAGCTGCCTTATACTTGATCTTTTCCTTCAAACCGAAATACGACCAGTTACGCAGTACGAAAGTACTTCCTTTCTCGGCATTCTTTTGCGCTGTCTTCTCGCGCTTTTTCTGGTTGAGCAGCTTAATCGTTCCACATTCATTGTCGATAGCCGCTTTCACCAGCAGGTGACTGTACGTGTGGAGTTTCGTACCAATAAAGTTACACTCTGCCCGATGCCAGTGGTTGATGGCCTTGCACTTGCGCTTACGTCCCTTACCACCTCTGGTATATCGGTTGTGAATCTGACAGCGGCGAACCAATTCCTGAATCTGACGGCGACGATACAAGAACTCTTCTCTTGTTCCAATCGTACCCTTAAATTCGTCATATAAATCTGGGGGCAGAACACCACTGTCTTCCGCGGTCAAGGTCGATACATATTCCAGATATTTCTCTGCTGCCACCTTGTTCGTGGTGTAAAGAATTGGGGTGTTCACGCCCAATACGGCGAATAAAGTCTTTTTCGGGTTCAACTTCACATCCTTCTTTGGAATATCCACACACAGCAGCAGGAACATCTTCATTTTCTTTGATCCTTCCTTGCCATCCTTCATGCTGAACTGGATGGAGGAGGTACACATCTTATAACCAGTCTCTTTGCCTAACTCTCCATTGGTCTGATCAAAGAGCTGCTGGTCAAGGATGCGCTGCACGATGACGCGGTTTCCGCTTCGGTCTTTGCCGAAGAACATCTTAAAGGGAATACCCATCAAGGTAAAAATGCAATCCTTGTATTTCTTGCCTTGCTGCTCGACCTCGATGAATCTCATAGCGGAAAATCTGTCAGCCTTGAAAGGTAAGGGCATATTCTCCTTATAGGTGCGCAATGAACGCTTGTGTGTGAATAACTCCTTAAACTCACTCTGATACATCTTTTGCACGTTCTGGATCACACATGAAATCATACTCATGTCAGCACCCTTGCCCTTAAAGGTCTTCGATGCTACGACGTATGGAGCATTCTTCTTGGTGGCTTCCTTACCCTTGCAACCAATGTAAGTGATAGTGTCCTTATCTTCCTCAGAGAGGTAAGGCATAGGACTGTCAAGTGCGAACAGATGGGAGGAGGCCATATTTGCCACCTCGACCGCAATACGGCGGTTGACGAAGAGCTTGTCGAAGTACTCTTTACGGAGGTTCTTGTCATCTTCATTGATGCAAACCTCAATTTTTCTCGTGATGATTGGCATAATTTTTGGTTTTTAAGTTATTGTTATTACTCTTATAAAAATTCTTTACGGTGACGGTAACGTCGCGAATGGATATCCTTGCAGATTTGTTCCATGTAGATGATGCTGTTACGGATTACCCGATAACTCCGTTTTCCCAGGTTGATATTATCTATTTTCTTTAGGGTTTGTTGGAAGACAGACGAATCATTATCATACATGAACATGAGATAATATCTTACCAAATCCTCGGGTAAATCGTATTGATACAAATCCAAATGAGTATAAATCATCATCAACATGTATTTGTAATGACTTGAATTGAACTCATAGGAACATCTCGCTACATGATGTGCAAGTTTCTTCCTGTCGATAAAATCAAACAGAAAATGAGCATTGTTTTTTGTACGATCAATGGCAATTTGAATACACTCAATACCATAACGCTGGTGCCAAATCTCTGAGAGATCTTTCAATTGTTCCAGCGTAGTGACCTCCAGAATCGGGATAATACATTCGCGGAGATACGAGAGATGCTTCGTTGGAGGAAAACCTGTCTTTTCAAGGAACAGGTCGAAAATCTTTTTCTCTCGTTCCTCAAACGTCTCTTTCTCCCAATGTTCATCCATTGGTTCCAAGTTCTTGAAAGCTTGGTGAAATTTTATTACTCTTCGGTTTTTCGGAAGACTTTGCTTATTTTTAATGAGTGCCATAACTTTTCTGTTTTATAAATAATCGTTAGGGGAATGTTTAATCTCATATACGATGGAGACGATGAACGCCACCACGACGATCAGAAAGAGGATTGTAAGTACTTTCATATTCTTGGTGGGTTAATGGGTTCCTGATTCGATTGAACTGTTATATTCAGCTGATGAAGACGGTATTTCTCCAACAGGAAGCTGTTATCCATATCAAGGTGAAGGTCAAGCTGGTCAAGAAAGTTAATCAGGAAACGCTTGGCCTTCTTCCCGAAATTCCGTAGCTTCAATAAGTCTGCCTCATGCAGGGAAACAATATCTGAAAGATTATTGCAACCGGCAGCTAACAAACAGTTGAACACACGCTTTGGTAAAGGCAATTGCCGAATGTCTGTCATCAGTAACTCACAAAGTCGGATATCTGCATCTGTCAGCTGATAATCATCCTTATATCTCTTGATTTCCAAGGCTTCCTCCAGTTCAGTAATCTTCTGGAGCTGGTTTTGACAAACCACCTCAAATTGTTCCACCTTCTTTTCAAGTAGCATGTTTTGCTGGAGAATGGTATAGTAATCTTTCGCACGGGAAAGTTTGCTGCAAGCCCTTCTTCCAATCAAGAGTATTCTTTCTGGAGAAAGCTGATACTGCTGAGACAATCCTTCAAGGTCGTCACCTTCGATGATTCCTTTGAGGATCACAGTACTCTTTTCATCCAGATATCTCTTAGAAATGGAAAGAATTATTTTCAGGGCATCCTTTCTGACCTCGAATCCCGAAATGGAAGAGAGAATCCCCAATCCCTTTCTGAAATCCCGAATGGCTGTTTCCATTTTCGAGGTCAATTCCTTGTATTCTTTCTGAAGGTCTAAAGCTGCAAGATGACTGACTTTCAGCTGTTGCAAACTGTCAGCCAGATTCTCGACGGATTTGCGGTCATATAACTGGAATCGTCCCATTTGACGCGAACGAAGGATTCCCTTGTTCGTCCAGTTGGTGACCGTCTGGAGTGACACACCTAACAGATCTGCCATCTCATACCTGGATATAAATCGCTCCTGTGCCATAGTCGTAAGATTTAATGAAGTGAAACTAATTCTTGAAATTCCGCAGAGGTGTGACCCTGAGCAAAATAGTCGCTGATATCCTTTTCCTGCTTGGTTCCGGCCAGAGGCAGTACCAATCGGGAAACAGGGTATAATCCCTTGAACTCGTTGACCCACTTTTCGGATTCCTTCTTGCCTGTTTCATCACAGTCATAGAGGAATACGATGTGATGGAAGCGACCTGTCAATTCGTTAATCAGATCCTCTGGCACACTGGCCGTCTCGCTGTTCAGACAAATGGCATTGAATCCGTGTGAGGCCAACGTCAGGACATCCTTTTCTCCTCCTGTGATATAGACAACCTCGCCGTATCTGGGCAATTCGTCAAATCCAAAAACGTATGGCTGTGGGAGATATCCTGCATACATGAATCGATTCTTCGACATAGGTCGATAAATCTTGATGCCGTTACCATGATTGAGAACGTAACCGAAAATCGGATTCTGGACAGTGGAACTGATATTGAAAGTGGAATCGTCCGACTTGGTGAAAGAGCAATAACGCAGACTTTTCACCTGATACTTGACAAGTGTAAGCAGGGTGATTCCATACTTCTTCCAGTATTCGATTTCCTTGGGCATGAAATTCTGATACCTGGGTGAGAACCTGAGCGGACTGGACGGTTCTGGGTAATATGTATAACGCATAGGCTTGATAGGTGTTATAATCGGTTTTTGATTGTTTCTTTCGTTAGAAGGAAAACCCTTTTCTGGGATGACACCCAAGGACAAATCCTTGTCAATGGTGCGAAGAATCTCCATAAAAGAAGTGTTACTGTTGATGTTGAAAAGTTTGCCGACAAACCAGAAACAATCACCCCTCCATTCGCTATCTCCGAAATCGTGAAAATAGTATCTTCCGTTTCCGTCAGGATCACGGTGAAAATACAGGTTGCATGAAGCGACCGTATCTTCCCTGTAAGGATTTTTGAACATCTTCTTCTGACAGGTTTCACCCATGTAGTGAACGAAGACATCATATCCTCCATTCGTCATTCTTAATATATTCTCCACATTCTCGTTCATGGTTCGTATAAGATTGTTATCAAAATTGATAAGATTGTTATTACGTATTAACTAACTTGGTTCACGAGGCACGTCAGCCAAAATAGTCTTGTTGTCGCTGCTGAAGGATTTTCAGATCGGACAGCCGATATTCTATCTTACCTGGCCGCTTGGCTACGGGGGTCAATTGACCTTTTTCTCTCCATCGTCGAATGTTGGCACAGCCGAATAACTTGAATGCCTTTCTTTGAGAGATGATGTCCGATGGATTTTCCATCGCCTCCTTTAATTTCGGCACCAGTGCTGTGGCAAGGTCATTGATGAAAACGGAATAGGAAACACATTTATCAGGGAATGCAAGTTGTAACATATATATAATAATGTGTAAGAGTTAAACAAAATATTTAGCTCATAACCGCAGAAGCGGCTTTATCAGCAGGTGAAACATATCCCTCTGGGAACACTACAGGCGTGTTCTTATCAATGAAGATTTTATTCTCCAGAAGAATCCTCTTCACGTTGTACGCGGAAGTCTTGTAAATCTTAGCCAAGCGTTCCATCACCCTTTGGGGCTTTATGCCATCTTTCAGGATGTCAGAAGAGCGATTAAGATACGCTTTGCAAATCTTTTCATTACGTTCACGACGGCGACGCATGAAATCTGTCTCGTACTCTTTAATTTTTACCATAATTTTTTTGTATTTGAATTATAATAACTAACTTTGCATCGTTTTTGTGCATCTTTTCGTGCATACTTTCGTGCATGGTTTCGTGCATAATAGGTTGCTAATCTGGGTGCAAATATAAGCAAAACTTATATATCATACAAGTTAAACTTATAATTTTTTTGAAAAAGGGCAAAACTTTAACATAATGTAACATTTATTTATAAGATATTCTTATGAACGGGGAAGTATTGAAAAAATTCTTTGAAGAGACAGGACTTAGCCAAACTGAATTTGCAAAAAGGCTTGGCATAAGTCAAGCGGCGTTATCTCAGATGTTTACCAGTGGAAAGGCAAGAAGTACGACATTAGAAAAGTTTTGTGATACGCTGAACTTGAAGATGAACGATTTATATGCTGGCACTAAATATGCCATCGAAGTAGGGAATGAAGCAAAGGAAGACAAGAAAGAAGAAGGGGTGAACCCTCTCTTCAAATACATATTGGAGGAGAGAGATCAATTCAAAGAGGAAAATTCTCAGTACAAGAAAATCATCAGAAAACTGGAAGAAGAAAATAGGCGCTTGAAAGATCTTCTTAAAAAAGAAAGTCTTGCCTCTTAATTCCTTTATATACTGAGTATATCAATAAGTCCTAACAATATGGATATTCCAATAAATGTTATAGATATAGCCGATTCTATCCTGAATAGGATGAAAGACCTAAAAATGAGCAAAGTTCAATTCGCTCAGAAAATGAATATTCAACCTGAGAATGTCAACAGGAAAATCAAGCAGATTAAAAAGAATCTGGATGAACTGATTTTTGTATGTGGCATTCTTGACTATAATTTCTTCAAGGATTTTATTTCTGATGACAAAAATAAAGAGGTTTCTTCAGACCCGAATCCAAACTACATTGTTGACAAAGCATTAGAACTGTCTGCTGAAAATGTTCTTTTGCATATTGAAATTGAAAAGCTACAGCAAGAATTGACAAAGTGTAAAGACCATGACAAATCTTGACTAGCGACATATATACAATAAATATATATTTATATAATTATATTCTTATTGTAATATTGAAATATTGCATTAGATAATGGAACAAAACCATAAAGAATTTAAATCCAAATACAAGTTCACGCTTGTTGTCAAGTACATACCCAAGAGGTATCAGAACTTGACCGACTGGCAGCTGGAGAACCAGCGACTTGTATATGATTTCAAGGACGGGAAGGTGAATGAGGCGCATTTGCAGATGATAGTCCAATCCGTCAAGAAAATCATGAAGGATGGAGACCCCTGCAAATGGGTGGTGTGTTTTGTTCCTGCATCGACGCAATGGAGACAATATAGGAGATACAGTCGTTTAGCCAGATACATCCACCAACAAACAGGATGCGATTCTGACCCCAAGATAGTAATGCCCAAGTATGATCGAGCACCCTCCCACAAAACAGGTCGTTCTCTACAGCGAGAAGACATCCTGATGATGGAGGATTTTGACTATCACAGGCATTTCATTCTTGTGGATGATTTAATCACCACAGGAGGGTCATTTAGAACCGTAGGCGACCTTCTCATGGAGAGAGGCGCGCTATCCGTTCGTGGCATCGTATTTGGCATGACAATACACCCTCAAACAAAAAACCAATAAATTCATCAATCGACCAAAATGATAACATAAAGATTAGAAATAGTTAAGAGAATACATCTAAACATCCCGATTTTACTGAATTTATTGCCGCCGCGCAGGCAGCAGTGGAAGAAAGTTAAAACCTCTCATATAATCATGGTAAAAGGAGTGCACATTGAATTGTGTGCTCCTTTTTTGTTATAAACTCTCAAGATCGGCACGGTGCGTGAAATATTACACGCTGAAAGAACGAAATATTATGCGCTGTAAGGATGAAATGTGATGCGCTGAAAGGTGGGGTTTACAGACAGATTGTGTCCTTAATAATTTGTCATTCGTATCCGAAATGTAATCGTGATTATGTTAAATAGTAAAAGGGGGATTATTTTAGCAGGCACCCACTCTTTCTATTTTACACACAAATTCCCCTAATTATTGATGAAATTACAATATACGGAAAGGAATATCGTTATTTGTAATGAATGAGACGGCACAATATATATAAATATATAGGCGCAACGTGCATGTTGTGGATATTGAGTGTGGCTATGGGTCATGCTCAAACTGTTGTGATTAAAGGCAAAGTTGTTGATGACCAGAAATCAGCGCTGGAATTGGCTCAGGTTCGTGTGGAAGGCACCGGATGCGGTACTGTGTGTAATTTGAAGGGAGAATTTCGTTTTTCTTGTGAAAGCGCAGATTCCATGGTTGTCGTCTTTTCCATGTTGGGTTATGAAACTCGGAAACGAGTGTTGCAGAATCCAGTGGATTCGGTGACACTCAATGTGATGCTGCCTTCATTGGGATATGAATTGGGAGAAGTTCAAGTGACAGATATACGCCGCCAGACAAGTACGATGACAGACGTGAACATGCAGGATATGAGGCACATGGGAAATGCTTCGGGTGGCGGTGTGGAAAGGCTCATCACGAGTCAGGCAGGCGTTTCGACCCATAATGAGTTGTCCTCACAATACAATGTGCGAGGTGGTTCGTTTGATGAAAACTCCGTGTATATCAACGGAATAGAAGTTTACCGTCCTCTACTGATTCGTAGCGGACAGCAAGAGGGATTGAGCATTATCAATCCAGACATGGTGGAACGGATCGGGTTCTCCGCAGGCGGTTTCGAGGCACGTTATGGAGAGAAAATGTCGAGTGTGCTGGACATCACATATAAGAAGGTGAAAGGCTTAGAAGCCAGCGTAAGTGCCAGTCTTTTAGGTGCCAGCGGCTATCTTGGGTTTGGCACAGAAAAGTTCTCGATGACCCATGCCGTACGTTACAAGACCATGAAGAACTTGTTGGGTACGCTGCAAACAAAGGGAGAATATGACCCACGTGACTTTGATTACCAGACTTATATGAGTTGGAGTCCGAATCAACGATGGACCATCGATTTGATGGGTGTCATTTCGACCAACAACTACGATTTCACGCCAAGCGACCGAACGACGAAATTTGGCACCAGCGAGGATTTGAAAGAGTTCAAAGTGTATTTTGATGGTAGCGAACAAGACAAGTTCTATACCTATTTCGGTGCCTTCTCAGCCACCCATAACTTCAACAAGATGAACTCCTTGACCTTTAATTGGTCGGGATTCAAGACGAAGGAACGAGAGACCTATGACATCAACGGAGAATATTGGTTGAACAACGATGGCGACGACGAGAGTTTAGGCATCGGCACCTATCATGAGCACGCTCGAAACCGCCTGAACGCCAGCATGGTGAATGTCGGCATCACGGGACAGAATCGCTTCAGCAGCCATTGGTTGCGATATGGTGCCTTGATGAAGATGGAAAAAGTGGACGAGACGATGCGTGAATGGGAGATGAGAGATTCGGCAGGCTATTCCCTCCCCCACTCTCCCGAACGCTTAGACCTCATCTACAATATGGTTTCTGTAAATAGTGAAAAATCAAAGCATTATGAACTCTATTTTCAAGACACATGGAGGAAAGATGTGGCAGAAGGAAGTTTGGTGTTGAACTATGGTGCGCGACTGACTCACTGGGATTGGAGCAAAGAGACACTTTTCTCGCCACGCGCCACAGTGGCTTTCACTCCAGCCAACAACGATAATCTCACCTACCGCTTCTCCACAGGTGTGTATTACCAGACACCTTTCTATAAAGAAATGCGTGACACCACGAAGGTGAACAACAACACGATGGCATTTCTGCGTACCGACATCAAGTCACAACGAAGCATCCATTTCGTGTTGGGCATGGAATACAAATTCAGAGTGAACCAACGCCCCTTCAAGTTCACAGCAGAAGCATATTACAAGGCGCTCAGCAACCTTGTCCCTTACAACATTGACAATGTGCGAGTTGTCTATTATGGTGGAAACATCTCAAAAGGTTATGCGGCAGGTCTCGACCTGAAGATTTACGGTGAGTTTGTGCCAGGCACAGATTCATGGTTGAGTGTGGGCATCATGAAGACGGAAGAGAAAATCGGAGGCAGCCATTATGTGCCACGTCCGACCGACCAGCGATTGAACTGCGCCATCTTCTTCAGCGACTACTTCCCTAGCACAGACCGTTGGAAGATGACTTTGCAGGGACATTATGCAGGCGGACTTCCCTTCGGCCCCCCCCACTCCGGACGCGAAAAGCAAGTGTTCCGTATGTCCAGTTATCGCCGTGTTGACTTAGGCATCAGTTACCGACTGCTGAAGAACGAAGACCGGCACATTCACACAGGGATTGGGCGAGCTTTCAAGAACATTTGGCTGGGTGTGGATGCTTTCAACATTCTCGACATTGCGAACGTGAACAGTTACTATTGGGTCACAGACATCACAAATCATCAATACGCGGTGCCAAATTACCTGACCGGACGTCAAATAAATGCACGATTGTTGTTTGAGTTTTAAGAATAATGTGTAACTTTGCATCCTGTTAAGAAAAGCAACTGAAAATGGCAGGATATTTAGTGGAAGACCAGCGAAAGGTCACAACACACAGATTGATTCAGATGAAAGCAGAAGGTAAGAAGATTGCAATGCTTACATCTTACGATTACACAACAGCAAGCATCACCGATGCTGCCGGAATTGATGTCATCCTCGTGGGCGACTCCGCCAGCAACGTGATGGCAGGAAACTGGACAACTCTCCCGATCACACTCGACCAGATGATATACCATGCCAAGAGCGTGGTGCGTGGCGTGAAGCGTGCACTCGTCGTGTGCGACATGCCTTTTGGCACCTACCAGGTGAACGAGACAGAGGCTGTGACCAATGCCGTGCGCATCATGAAGGAGACTCATTGCGACGCGCTGAAGTTGGAAGGCGGTGTGGAGATCATTCCCGCAGTGCGGAAAATCCTCGATGCCGGCATTCCCATCTGCGGACACCTTGGCCTCACGCCCCAGGCCATCAACAAGTTTGGCACCTACACTGTGCGTGCTAAGGAAGAAGCAGAAGCCAACAAACTCATCAGCGATGCACATGCGCTGGAAGAGGCAGGTTGTTTTGCCGTTGTGCTGGAGAAGATTCCAGCCAAGTTGGCAGCACAAGTCACCAGCGAACTGAAGATTCCAGTCATCGGCATCGGAGCAGGTGGCGCATGCGACGGACAAGTGCTCGTCATTGCCGACATGCTGGGCATGACACGCGGATTCTCACCCAAGTTCCTACGCCGCTATGCCGACCTCAACACCATCATGACCGATGCCATCGGACACTATGTGGAAGACGTGAAGGAAGGCAACTTCCCCAACGAGAACGAGCAATACTAAGAGAGAGGGCATTATTACGAGATAACGATATAACGTCATCACGACATTACAATAATAATAAACAATAACCCCAAAACAACTAAACAACAAACAACTATGACAATCAATGAGTACAACTTTGCCGGCAAAAAGGCAATCGTGCGCGTAGATTTCAACGTGCCAATCCAGAACGGAGTCATCACTGACGACACCCGCATCCGTGGTGCAGTCCCAACCCTCAAACTCATCCTTGAGAAAGGTGGTGCCCTCATCATCATGTCTCACATGGGCAAGCCAAAGGGTAAGGTGAAGCCAGAACTCTCTCTCAAGCAGATTGTTCCTGCTGTGAGCAAGGCACTCGGTGTTCCCGTACAGTTTGCCGATGACTGCCAGAAGGCAGACGAACAGGCAGCAGCCCTGAAGCCAGGTGAAGTGCTCCTTCTCGAAAACCTCCGCTACTATCCCGAAGAGGAAGGCAAGCCAGTAGGCATCGACAAGGAAGACCCTGCTTACGACGAGGCAAAGAAAGCCATGAAGGCAAGCCAGAAGGAGTTCGCCAAGAAACTCGCTTCTTATGCTGACTGCTGGGTGATGGATGCCTTCGGTACCGCTCACCGCAAGCACGCTTCCACCGCTGTCATCGCCGACTACTTCGACAAGAAGGACGTGATGCTCGGTCTCCTCATGGAGAAGGAAGTGCAGGCTGTTGACAACGTGCTCAACAACATCAAGCGTCCATTCGTAGCCATCATGGGTGGTTCAAAGGTATCTACCAAGATTGGCATCATCGAGAACCTCCTCGGCAAGGTAGATAAACTCATCCTCTGCGGTGGCATGACCTACACCTTCATGAAGGCACACGGTGGCAATATCGGCAACTCAATCGTAGAGTTGGACAAACTCGATGTCGCTCTCGGCGTTGAGAAGATGGCAAAGGAGAACGGCGTTGAACTCGTTCTCGGTGAAGACTCTGTATGCTGCACAGGCTACGACTTCTCCACATTCTCTGTAAAACCCGGTGCAGAAATCAAGACATTCCCATCAAACGCTATCGAAGATGGTTGGGATGGTCTCGACATCGGTCCCAAGAGCCGCGAGAAGTTCACCAAGGCTATCGAAGGTGCCAAGACTATCCTTTGGAACGGTCCTGCTGGCTGTTTCGAGTGCGAAGACTTCACCGCAGGTTCTCGTGCCGTAGGTGAGGCAGTTGCCAAGGCTACAGCAGAAGGTGCTTTCTCACTCATCGGTGGTGGCGACTCTGTGGCATGCGTCAACAAGTTCGGTCTTGCCGACAAGGTGTCCTACATCTCCACTGGTGGTGGTGCCCTTCTCGAGGCTATCGAGGGTAAGGTGCTACCAGGCATTGCAGCCGTAAAGGGTGAGTAATCCCCCACTCCTATAGTGGAGACATACGACTCCACCCAAAAAGAAAAGAGCGACAATGGATTTCATTGCCGCTCTTTTTCTTTTGCCAGAACTTCAATTCTTTTCCGATTTCACCGACATTTTTCATTTATTTCATCTTCGTCATGCTGAACGTTGCTGTGTAAGTCGTTCCGTCCTCGTGCATACACAATGCCGTCCATTTCATCACGCCATCCTTGATGCTTTCAATCTTCCACCAGGTGGACGACACCATTGGGGGAAGGGCTTTATCAAGAAGATTAACTTCTACCCGAGCGGCAAGTCCAAGCAAATGCAGAAGGACTTATCTGTAGGTGGTGCTGCCGAGGCGCTGGACGTGACGGCGTAAGGGCTTGACACCTTCACCAATGGACGGGGAGAGGGGTGCGACGTATGTCGCGCTCCTCTCTTTTGTGAACATTCATGCTCCACTGCGCAAGTTTTTTGGTCAATAATTTGGTTTCACTCTCAATTATCCGTAAATTTGCAAGTTGTTAGAATAACATGGCAGAAATTATTGCAAGATGCGTAAACTGATTGAGATATTCATGTGGTTGATGGTTGTGGGACTGTGTGGTTCGTGCAGCCAGACGGACAGAACGGTGAGCGAGAAGGATTCCACTGCCATCCGCTTGGGGGTGCTTCCGACGATGGAGTGCCTACCCTTCTATTATGCCGATTCCATCGGCCTGTTTGATTCGTTGGGTGTGAATGTCCATTTGGTAACGTTCGATGCTGCGATGGATGCCGACACAGCTTTTGTGAATGGCAAGATTGACGGCATCGTGACGGACTTGGTGAAGGCTTGCATCTGGCAGGGTCAGGGCGACACGGCAATGGTGGCGATGGTGGGTGAACTGCGCATGTGGCTCATCACAGCACCTAAAGCCCGACTGCTGAAAGCGGAGAGCCTGAGAGAGAAGATCATCGGCATCACGCGCCATTCGGCGGTGGATTACTTTGCTGACAAAATTCTAGAGTCGGTGAAGTTGCAGAGCATTGATCTCAACAAGCCACAAATCAACAATATACGGCTTCGTGGGCTGATGGTTGACCAAGACCAGATGGATGGTGCCATCCTGCCCGAACCTTATGCCAGCGAAGCGGTGGCGAGAGGTGCCAAGAGGCTGAACGGAACGGAGGAGATGAAGGTGGCGAACCTCATGTGCGTACTCTTCAATGACTCCATCCACCGAGCCAGAAAGCGTGAAATCGAGAACATCAGGAGTGTGTATGACCAGGCTGTTGCGGCACTGAATGCCGACACGCTTTCGAATGTGCTGGAGTACATTCCGAAGGAACATCGGACGGCGATGCCTGACACACTCTTCCGCTATTCGCCCCTCCATGTCAGCATGGAGTATGCCGACTCGATGATGACTGATGTGAAGAAATGGGCGAAAGGGAGAAATCTCGTGGGGAATTGACTCCATTCCTTTAACTTCAAGAAACAAAAATGGACTACATTGACCTACGTAGCAAACTCAGGGAGGAAAACCTTGCCGACACCTTGCCGCTGATTCGTCAGAAGGTGGCGGAGATGGGGAATTGGGAATTGTCTGAAGAGACGGAGAATCTCTGGACGACCTACCGACAGATGTTGCAGTTCATGCTGCAAGGGATGAATGATGCCCAAAGCACACGCATCCGTGCCAACATCTGCCAACAACTCTCCTTTGTGGCAAGCCGTCTGGAGCGCTTGGAACGCATCAAGAACCACCCTGAAGAGAAGTATGTCAGCACCCGGAAGGAACTGAAAAACATCGCTTCCTTCGAGAATATTGTCAATCATCTCGAATCGTTGTCGCAAGAAATCAATGAGGTTGCTGCTGACGAATTGCTGCGCGACACGGTTCGTCAGTATCGTATGGACAGTCTCAAAGAACAGCACGAAACAGCCATGCTGCACCTGTTCAACTGGACATGGACGTGCGAGGTGTGGCAAAGCACCGACACGGAGCAAGCCAACCGCATCATCTTCTCGGACGACATCAGCGCCAACGACAAGGCGGTCTTCATCACCGCCGTCACCCTGTCGCTTTTTGAGTTCATGGACACCGCAAAGGTGCTCTTCCTCCTGGATTGCTACTTGGTGGAAGACGACATCGTGTCGCAACGTGCATTGGTGGGCTTCCTGCTTGTTTTCCACCTCTTTTTCCCGAGTATCAAGGACAATCAGGAGTTGAAAGACCGATTGCGCATCTATAGCGACGATGCCACCTTCGTGCATGACCTCTATGCCACCATGATGCAACTGCAAATGAGTTGCACCACCGACAGCGTGACCTCCCGAATGCGCAACGACATCATGCCTGCGCTGATGAAAGGTGTGATGAGGAGGAAAAAGCCTGAGCAGACGAATATAAACCCCGATGACTTCGCCAAGAACGGAGAGAATCCTGAATGGATGAACGATGAGAAGATGAACAAGAAGATGCACGAAATGGCTGAGATGCAACTTGATGGCGCCGATGTCTATTTCGCTTCGTTCTCCACATTGAAGGGCTATTCGTTCTTCCATCAGATGCCCCATTGGTTCTACCCTTTCTCGCTGGATGACAATCACGCTCCCGAACTCAAGAACTTTACAAGCGGGCATGTGAACAAGATCATCCGTCTCATCCTGAATGGAAGTCCTTTCTGCAACAGTGACAAATACTCACTCTGCTTCACGTTCTCCAATCTCGGCAACATGGCAGAAAGTGCCATTGAGGCACAAATCAGCAGTCAAATTCCCGATGGAATGGACATGGACGAACTGGCTGAGAGTGCCGAACTGCAGAAACCGAAAAGGGCGGACATCCGTCGGCACTATGTGTTCGACCTCTACCGCTTCTACCATCTCTACCCTTACAAACAGCAATTCACCAATCCGTTCGCCTTGCTGAAAGAGCACCCCATCACTCCGTTCAGCAACCCATGGTTGGAGGAACTCTTGACAACCGACAAGGAGGAAATGGCACAATATGCCGATTTCCTGATGCGGAAAGAATTCTATCAGGCTGCATTGGACATCTTCACCACACTTGCCGACAATGAGTTCGACGAAGCCTTGGCAAGCATCTGGCAAAAAATCGGCTTCTGCCATCAGAAACTGAACCACACCGAAGAGACCATCCACGCCTACACCGTTGCCAACAGCATCAAGCCCAACTCCAAGTGGACACTCAGCCACCTTGCCTCGCTGTACTACTCTACGGGCAGGATGGAAGATGCCGCCAAGTATTACCAAGAGCTGCTGGAAATCAACCCTGAGAGTCTGAAATACCTGATGAATGCGGCACAATCGCTCATGCAATGCAACGAACATGAAGCCGCACTCCCACTATTATATAAGGCATCGTTCCTCGACGAGGAATCGACATTGGTGAAACTCCTCTTGGCATGGTGTCTCATCGTGTGCGGCAAAAAGGATGACGCCATGAAATTCATTTTCGAACTACAAAGGGAGGAAACAGCCAGCGAGGACGCTAACATCCTCATGGGCATCGTACTGCTCCTTGACGGAAAAGTCAAAGAAGCCTATCAGCAACTTCGCCCCATCGTCAGCGAGAAGAACATGGCAGACTTGCGTCAGAAACTCGACACGCTTCATCACCGCAAGTTGATAGAGCGCACCACCCTCACCCTTTTTACCGACGCATTGACGCTCAACATTGATTAACACACGAAACGCCATGCAAAACAGCACCTTATATCTACAACGTCTTCGCCAACTTCTTCAGATGGAATACGACTCGGAGAAGGAAGATTTTCGTGTGCAGTCGGAAAAGATGGGCATCAAGCGTAAGATTCATCGCGGCATCTGCTGGTATCCTGTCGAGGCAGGACGCAGTTACTACAACTCGCTGAACCAATTCGTCGTTGAAATCGTGAAAAAAGACCACGAAGAGGACGAGGAGGACATTGAGCATTTGTTTGAGTATGGAAAGCCTGTGCAGTTCTTTTCCTTCCAGGCACAATACCTCAACGATGACATTAAGAACAAGTCAGACATTCAATACTACCCCTTTTCATCGACAGTTTCATACGTAGATGGCGACCGAATGGTGGTCACGCTACCCTCTTCGCAAGCACTCATCGACTTGCAGAATGCGACGAATCTTGGCTTGCAACTTTACTTTGATGAAACTTCGTATAAGACTATGTTTCATGCACTTGACGATGCCATCAATGCGAAGAACAATCGTTTGGCAGACTTGAAGGACATCTTTGCAGGACAACTGAAACCAGAGAAGCGCACCTTCACTCCCATCACATTCCCATGGCTGAACAAGACACAAGAACAGGCGGTGAACGAAGTGTTGTGGGCAAAGGATGTGGAAGTGGTGCATGGACCTCCCGGAACGGGAAAGACAACCACACTGGTTGAAGCCATCTACGAGACGCTGCATCGTGAAACACAGGTGCTCGTGTGCGCTCAAAGCAACATGGCGGTCGATTGGATTAGCGAAAAACTCGTGGATCATGGTGTGCCCGTCCTTCGCATTGGCAACCCCTCGCGAGTGAACGACAAGATGCTCTCTTTCACCTACGAGCGCAAGTTTGAAAGTCATCCCGACTATCCCGAACTGTGGAGCATCCGCAAGACCATCCGCCAAATCAAGGAGAACCGCAAGCGTGGCGACAATGTGCACCAAAAGATAGCACGTCTGCGCGACAGAGCCAGCGAAATAGAAATGGCTATCAACGCCCAACTCTTTGACGAGGCACGTGTGGTGGCTTGCACCTTGGTAGGCTCAGCCAACAAACTCTTGGTGCGGCACAAATTCTCCACCCTATTTATTGACGAAGCAGCACAAGCCCTTGAGCCTGCATGTTGGATTGCCATTAGGCGTGCGTCACGTGTCATCTTGGCGGGTGACCACCAACAACTTCCACCCACCATCAAGTGTTACGAAGCGATGAAACAGGGGCTTGGAAAGACCCTCATGGAACGGATTGTGGAGAACCAACCCGATGCCGTCACGTTGCTCAAAGTGCAATACCGCATGAATGATGACATCATGAAGTTCTCATCAGATTGGTTCTATCATGGTGCAGTGGAGTCGGACGAAAGTGTGAAACATCGTTCTGTGCTCGACCTTGAACATTCCATTCAATGGATAGACGGCAAAGAGTTGACCCTCCCCTCACCCTCCCTACAGGGAGGGGGTGAAATCTTTGCCAATGAACAAACTAACGAGCAAGGAAACTGCTCCCTCCCTATAGGGAGGGCGGGGAGTGGGTCTTCTGAATTTGATTTCACCGAACAATTCATCGGTGAAAATCATGGACGCATCAACAAGGCGGAAGCAGAACTGGTGCTCTCCACACTCAAGAATTACATAGAAAAAATCGGGAAAGAGCGTTTCCTTGCCGAACGGCTGGATGTGGGCATCATCTCCCCTTATAAGGTGCAAACGCAATATCTCCGTCAACAAATCCGCAAGCGTGAGGAGTTCCGTCCTTTCCGACAGGTCATCAGCGTCAACACCGTCGATGGTTTTCAGGGACAAGAACGCGACATCATCCTCATCAGCCTTGTGCGCAGCAACGACAACGGGCAGATTGGTTTCCTCTCCGACCTCCGTCGCATGAATGTCGCCATGACTCGTGCCCGCATGAAACTCATCATCTTTGGCGACAAAGCCACCCTTCAGCATCATGCTTTCTATCGGAAACTCATCCAGTATGTGGAAAGGTTGAAGGGAGAATGAATACCATCTCCAACTTTTTTCAGAGAAAGCGTACCCCTCGGCTACGAAGTGCCGTACCCCTCGATTACGGCAAGGTGTACCCCTCGACTACGCTCTTATGCCACAATAAAAAAAGGGACCCTTGGATGGATTCCTTTTTGTGGTTCTTTGTAGCGCCTACGAGAATCGAACTCGTGTTCCATGCGTGAGAGGCATGTGTCCTAGCCGCTAGACGAAAGCGCCCTGGTTGCCCTGTTAAGGGCTAATGATTCCGAAGTTTTTGTAGCGCCTACGAGAATCGAACTCGTGTTCCATGCGTGAGAGGCATGTGTCCTAGCCGCTAGACGAAAGCGCCATCAGAAACAAAGGTGGCGGAAGGAGGGGGATTCGAACCCCCGGTACGGTAACCCGTACGTCAGTTTAGCAAACTGGTGGTTTCAGCCACTCACCCATCCTTCCGGAACCGTGTGTTCTGAATTGCTCCGACAAAGTGCATTTCTCCTTTGCTAAAGGTACTCCCTTGTCTTTTGCGAGTGCAAAGGTAGTGCAAATTTTCCGTTCCGACAAATATTTTTGAGGAAAAAATCGTACCTTTGCGGAAAATTTGTGCTTCACATTATATATAATAAGAGAAATATGCATACAAGACAAGAGAAGATGGAGGCTTTCGGACGTTTGCTCGACGTGATGGACGACCTCCGTGAGAAGTGCCCGTGGGACAGAAAGCAGACGAACGAGTCGCTGCGTCCCAACACGATAGAGGAAACTTACGAACTCTGCGATGCCCTCATGAAGGAGGACAACCTCAACATCTGCAAGGAACTCGGCGACGTGCTCCTGCACATCGTCTTCTACTCGAAGATTGGCGAGGAGAAAGGGGCTTTCGATGTGGCTGACGTGTGCCATAAACTGTGCGACAAACTCATCTTCCGTCACCCCCATGTGTATGGCGATGCAGTGGCAAATACGGCTGGCGAAGTGGTGCAGACATGGGAACAGATCAAGACGAAGGAGAAGGATGGCAACAAGACCGTCCTCTCTGGTGTACCCGATGCACTCCCCTCTCTCATCAAGGCATACCGCATACAGGACAAGGCGCGCAACGTGGGTTTCGATTGGGAGGAACGCCGCGATGTGTGGAAGAAAGTGAAGGAGGAAATCACCGAATTTGAAGCGGAGGTGGAAACGCTCTACAATCATGCGGAGACGGATGAAGCCAAAGCAGCCGCCAAGCAACACGCCACCGAAGAGTTTGGCGATGTGATGTTCAGCCTGATCAACGCTGCCCGACTCTATAAAATCAATCCCGACAATGCACTCGAACACACCAACCAGAAGTTCATCCACCGCTTCAACTATGTGGAAGCAAAGGCCAAAGAAAAAGGTCAGGACTTGAAAGACCTGACCTTGGAACAAATGGATGCTTGGTGGGAAGAGGCGAAACATCAAAGCAACTGCATCGCCTCTAAGAACTGACTCTGCTTCTTGTCTGGATTTTCCACTCGACGAATGCTCCAATCCGTTTCATCTACACGCAACCCCGCCTCCTGCAGATAACTGTTATAGTTAATGTCTGCCGTGGTGTCAACCAGATGACGCATTTCCCCCATCGGCTGCCCCGCAACTTCCTCTACCGCTGCCCAGAACTCTTCTTCGGTAAAACCGCGCTGCAGTTCCTTATAATAGCGGTTATAGAGCAGACGCATCACATCGTCAAGCGAATGTTGCTGATGGGTCTTACGACGGATGTCAATATCCATGAGCAAGCCGATGACTGGTCCTTTGAAGTAGTAGTTCACCCGCACATCGCGCTCGTTGTCATCGTTATTCATGGAGTTGAGCCAAATGTCATAGCTACTTTGCCGCAAACTCATGTGGCGCTGTCCCTCATAGGGTGCATAGAGACGGAAATAAGTGGAGAGCAATTCCAACACTTCGTCCGTGCTGGCGATGCCAGCGTACTTCAAAAGCCGAAACTCATAGTAGCAAGTCAATCCTTCGCTCACCCACAGCATGGGCGTAATGGCTTCGCGGTCGTAGTCGATGGGCCACAACTCTGCTGGCCGGATGCACTTCACATTGTAGAGATGGAAATATTCATGTGCCACAAAAGCCAAAAATTTCACATGGTCACGGCGTGAACTGAACCGATAGGTGCCATCCGTGTAGCAAGCTTGCGAATTGAGGTGTTCCAGTCCTCCACCACCCTTTCCCATGTGGATAAGGCAGTATTTGTTATAAGGCACATCTCTCATCATGCGAGTGGCGGCACTGACCATTTTCTTGAAGTCATCCTCCAGTCCTATTTCCTCCGCCCCGTCAGGTGTTTCCAACGCAAATTCGTATGGATGCCCTTCATGCACAAAACGGCTGACATAGAAATTGCCCAACAAAAACGGTGAGTCATACAACGTATCAAAATCTTTGACCATAAACGTAGAACGCTCATCTTTATGCGGAACCAGTCCCGTGGCGATATGCTCCCAAGTGATGGGCATATCAAAGTGAACAGTGACAGGATGCACTGTCTGGCCATCCACATACATAAATACACCAGCTGGAGCCACAAAGGCAAGGTTGCCTTCCACTCTACTTGATGCCACATCACGTTGATTAGCATAGACACGATAACTGACATGCGCCTTTCCATCTACCGGCAAACTGATACGCCAACGATTCATGCCATCTTTTTTCCATGAAAGAGGCTTTCCCTGAACATCTTCCGCCACAAAATCGCACAAATGTTTGGGAAAATTCAACATCTCGTAATAACCAGGAGTCCACCTCGGCATGTTGAGCACCAACTCGTTCACCTGAGAATTTTGCTGATAGTCCAACTGAACATTCAAATAATGCCCTAACGTGTCAAATGCCACAGTATAACGCATGTCATAATCCGTTTGTGCCGCTACGGTCACAACAAACAAAGCCTGTAGCACCATCACCCCCATTCTACGGGCGATGCATTCATAAGTTCTTTTCATCATAAAGCTGCTCTAAAAAATTCTTTTATCCAAGTTTTTGTGATTTGTTTATATCACATGTTGCGTTCATTCAAAATAGTTAGGCTTCCGTCTTCTTGCCTCATCCAGACTCACCATGCCGGACTTCTCATCTGACTGTTCAGAGCGGAGTTCAGCATATTTCTTGTCCAGTTCATCGGTCAGTTCGGCTCTTGTGGCAGGGTTGAGCAAACGCGCGCTGGCAATCACGTTCTGCGAGGCATCTTTCATCCAGAGGACAGGACCATGATAGACAGGAGCAATCTTCAAGGCAGTGTGGAGTTCGCTGGTCGTCGCACCGCCAATCATGATGGGGATGTTGGCACCTCGTTCTTCGAGCGCACGAGCCACATTCACCATCTCTTCCAACGAGGGGGTGATAAGACCTGAAAGCCCGATGATATCGACTTTTTCTTCGATGGCTTTATCCACAATCGTCTCGGTTGGCACCATCACGCCGAGGTCGATGATTTCGTAGTTGTTGCAGGCAAGAATGACGCTCACGATATTCTTGCCGATGTCGTGCACATCACCCTTCACGGTCGCCAACAGCACTTTCCCTGCCTTCTGTGCCCCTTCTGAACGGCTGGCTTCAATCAGCGGTTGCAGAATGCTCACGGCTTTTTTCATCGTTCGTGCCGTCTTCACCACTTGGGGAAGGAACATCTTGCCACTGCCGAACAATTCACCCACCGTGTTCATCGCATCCATCAGCGGGCCTTCGATAATCTTCACAGGATTGTCATACAGTTTCGCTGCCTCGTCCAAATCGGCTTCCAGATAGTCACCGACACCTTTCACCAAAGCATGCTTCAGTCTTTCCTCCACCGTGCCGTTTCGCCAATCGTCAGCGGAACTTTTAGGTACGACTCCTCCGTTTTTAAGTGCTTCCTTTTCAGCCTCTTTCTTCTCCTTAATTCGAGCAGCAATTTCAATCAGTCTCTCCGTAGCAGAGATACCACTCCCTCCCTGCAGGGAGGGTGAGGGGTGGGTCTGTGGGGTGCGATTGAGCAGCACATCATCAATGGCAGTCAGCACATCGTCGGGGATGTCGCTGTAGAGCACCTGTGTGGCAGGATTGACAATGCCCATGTCCTGACCCACCGCAATGGTGTGGTAAAGGAAAACCGCATGCATCGCCTCACGAATGTAGTTGTTGCCTCGAAATGAGAAAGAAAGGTTGCTGATACCACCCGACACATGCGCACCCGGCAGGTTCTTGCGAATCCACTCGGTGGCACGGATAAAGTCGAGGGCATAGTTGTTGTGTTCCTCCATACCCGTCGCCACCGCCAACACATTAGGGTCAAAAATGATGTCGAGCGGATTGAAACCCACCTCGTCCACCAGAAGATGGTAGGCACGTTCACAGATTTCTATCTTTCTTTCATAGGTAGTCGCCTGTCCTTGTTCGTCAAACGCCATCACCACCGTTGCAGCACCCAACCGTTTGATTTCCCGTGCTTTCTCGAGAAACTTTTCCACCCCTTCTTTCAGTGAAATGCTGTTGACGATGCTCTTGCCCTGCACACACTTCAAACCCGCCTTGATGACCTCCCAATCGCTGGAGTCAATCATCACAGGTACTTTCGAGATGTCAGGGTCGCTCATCAAAAGATTGAGGAATGTCACCATCTCCTTCTTCGCATCCAGCAATCCGTCATCCATGTTGATGTCGATGACAAGTGCCCCATCCTCCACCTGCTTTCTGGCGATGGAAAGGGCTTCTTCGTAGTTCTTTTCGTTGATGAGACGGAGGAACTTGCGCGAGCCAGCCACATTGCAGCGTTCACCCACATTCACAAAACGGCGTTCAGGCGTGAGTTCCAGCAATTCAAGACCGCTCAACCACATGTTCTTCGGCTTTTCCACTGGCACATGCGGCTTTTTCCCCTCCACAAGGGCAGGATACCGTTCAATGAACTTCTCTGTCGTTCCACAGCAGCCGCCCAAGATGTTGACCAGTCCCTCCTCCACATATTCCTTCACCTGCTCCGCCATCATGTCGGGTGTCTGGTCATAAAGTCCCAACGAGTTGGGAAGTCCCGCATTCGGGTGGGCAGAAATATAGTAAGGTGCCTTTTCAGCCAATAACTTCAGGAAAGGTTTCAGTTGGCGCGCACCAAACGAGCAGTTCAATCCGATGGAGAAGATGTCGGCATGCTGCACACTCGCCAAGAAAGCCTCCAATGTCTGTCCCGAAAGTGTGCGTCCAGCCGTGTCACTCACCGTGATGGAAAGCATCAACGGAAGACGCTTCCCTGTCGATTCCATCGCCTTTTCTGCCGCATAGATGGCAGCCTTGGCATTGAGCGAATCAAAGATGGTTTCGATGAGCAAGGCATCCACGCCCCCCTCGATGAGGGCTTCCATCTGCTCCACGTAGGCATCCACCAATTCGTCGTAAGTGAGGCTACGCAAAGCAGGATTGTTCACATCGGGCGAGATGCTCAGCGTCTTGTTCGTGGGACCCACATCGCCCAGCACAAAACGCGGTTTCATCGGTGTTTTCTGTGTGTATTCATCCGCCAACTGACGGGCAATCTTCGCACCAGCCAAATTCATCTCACGGCAATACCCCTCCACGTTGTAATCAGCCATCGACACCCTTTGCGAAGAGAAGGTGCAAGTGGTGATGAGGTCGGCTCCTGCCTCCAGATACTTCCGGTGAATGTCGGCAATCACGTCAGGACGGGTCAAGCAGAGGATGTCATTGTTGCCCTTCATCAGCCCCGGCACATCCTTGAACCGTTCACCTCTGAAGTCCTCCTCCTGCAATCCGTACCGCTGAATCATGGTGCCCATCGCACCGTCCAGAATCAGTATTTTGTGTTTGATGATGTCGTGTATCATAAAAAGTGAATAGTGAAAAGTGAAAAGTGAAAAATCTATTTTACCTGCCATCCAGTTGGCTATTCATCAGCAAAAGTAACTTAGATTATTCACTATTCACTTTTCGTTTTTAACTTAAACATATTTTTTCTTTGCCCTGTCCATTTCCCTTCTGTCCTCTTTCTCCTTGAGTGTCTGTCGCTTGTCATATTCCTTCTTGCCTCGCGCCAATGCGATGACCAGTTTAGCCAAGCCCTTCTCGTTGATGAAGAGACGGACAGGCACGATGGTGAAACCCGGAGCCTTCGTGTCCTCCTGCAAGTTGCGGATTTCCTTGCGGTTCAGGAGCAGTTTCCGTTCCCTGCGCTCCACATGGTTGTTGTAAGACCCCTCCGAATAGAGTGCCACATACATGTTCTTCACCCAAATCTCCCCATTATTGATATAGCAATAGGTATCTACCAGACTCGCCTTGCCTGCACGGATGCTCTTGATTTCCGTACCCGTCAAGACGATACCAGCCGTGAAAGTGTCGATGAATTCGTAGTCAAACGACGCCCTCTTGTTCTTGATGTTCACCTGTTGCGGTTTCGTTATCTTTGTCTTTGCCATAATCTTACACATACTTATCCAAATTCTCCACCATCATCTTCGCCACCGCTGGGGTCACCTCCTCCTGATGTTCGTCCAAGAAGTCATCGCCCAACTCGTTCAGTTCCTCCAACTGCTCATACAGTGCCATGAACTCCTCATCGCTCATGTCCTGCGAGAGTTCCTCCTGATGCTTGTGATACTCCTTTTTCACCTCATACAACAACTTCGAGAACTTTTTCATCACATCCGATGTTGCCTTCTCGCCGCACGGTCTCCCCATAGAGGGGGAGATGTCCGCAGGACAGAGAGGGTCTTCTTCTTTTTCTTTCCCCCACTCCTTCTTCACCACCATCGGAAACGGTCCTTCCAGCACATACGGCGCATATCCGTTCAGAATCAACTGAATGAAACCGCCCTCCATCACCTCGTCCAGCACATAGCGGTAACACAACACCGCATGCTGTTCCTCACTCAGCATATCCATGTTGTCGGCAGTCAGTCCGCCACCAATCGCCGCCAGATACCCATCCGTCACCCATTCGATGAACTCGATGCCATCCAGCGTCTCATACTTTTCCCGTGCCTCTTGCTTGTCTAAATGTACCATTCTGTTGCTTTTAGGGTGCAAAGATAGTGAAAATTCGGGGTAAATTTAGAACAGTAAGTAAAAACTTCTCATTTACTCAAAAAAATTTACTCCGAATTTACTCCGAATTTACTTTCCGAGATAGTGCCAATGGCACGCACTTCTCTCCCCAAATTACAATAATTAGTTTCAGGAACCTCCAAATTAACCAATTAACCAGTTAACCAGTTAACCCTCCGTTCAGTCGATGCAATCGAAATCCACCTCATCCCAGTCATCAGGTTCCTCCTCCACCATCACCTTCTTTTCATGAAAATCAGCAGCAAGGGCGATGTCCAGCAAGATAAGTCCCGACTTGCTTCTCGTTGGGAGTCGGTTCTGCCCGATGGCAGTTTCCAGCATTTGCGACATCTTCTCCAGCACCACCTCCCCCTCTCTTGTCACGCCCGATTCGTCATACGACTTCCCCACAGCGATGGAACCCGCGCCAGCAGGTCTGTCAGTGCAGAAATGCGCCTCCCTGTACACCCCCCTTCCGCAAAGGGCAAGAAAAGGTCTCAGCGTGAGAGGGTCAAACCTGTGCATCATCGGATACGTGCCCGTTGGCAGACAAAACTTCGTCTTCTGCGTGGCAGTCATCCTCGTGCAGTCACAAAAAGGACGTTCCACCGTGTAACAGCGGAAACCGAACGACTCCTCTTCCAGCATGCCGAAAGTGGCACGTTTGTTCCAGAACAGCCTTGTCAATTTGAAATTCAGCATATGCGCCCCTCCTTTCCGTTGTTTCCGAAAGCGAGGTCATAAGCCTCCCTCAGCACGTCCGACGCCAGAAAATCGCCGCCCAGTTCCACCACAGCCATGGCATCCACCATCCTGCAGCAGTCATCCTTCTCCTCCCGTGAGCCGAAGTGAGGGATGAAATTCGGTTCACACTTCATGCGTTCACACACCAGCCTGATGTAAGCCTCCGTGTGGTTCTCATTCGCAGGAGCCCATCTCGAAATCATCTGAGCCACCGTGTTGCACTTATACTTCACCTGATACGTTCGGAGCAGTCTGAAAGCGGCTCTGAGACCATGCACCACGTCTTCAAACACACAAAACGTGCCGTCATCGCCAATCTGTCCCACCCATTTCGTACCGTTCGACTTCCTGATGTTGAGAGGATTGCAGTTGCGCAATCCTCTCGGTATTTTTCTGTACTTCTTCATTTTCATTTTTTCATTTTTACAAAATTTTCCCCATCATTCTCAATCAGTCCATTCTTCGTCCACAGCGAAAGCACCACCTTCAGCGGCGTCTTGATGCAACTCCTTTGCAGCGCCACACGCAAGTCAGCCCTCGTGAAAGTCTCAGCCAGTTTATTGAACACATCCCCCCATCGCACCACGCCCTTCTTCACACGCTGCTGCAACTCATTATACCTTTCGCCAAACAGGTAGAGCGAATTGCTCAGATCCACCATGCAGAACCACCTCACGAAGTCCGTGATCACCTGTTTCTCCTTCTTCCCCACATTGCCATAAAGACCATGACAGAGCAAAGCCAGGCGAAAGCCCTTCACGGCAGCCCTCTTTCTGAACACATCCCTTGCCTCGTCCAGCGTCGATGCAGCCTTGATGCGCTCCTCCTCCAGCCATTGCAGCAAAGTCGGATAGATGTAACTGAGGTCAACGTGTTCAAACGGTTGGAACTCATACTGCCAAGGCACCACCGCGTCAAACTCCTCCTTCTTGATGTCCTCCAGTTCGCTCATGTCAAACTTCAGCGGCATCTTGTAGTTCTTCATCTCCAGCCTGTCGAGAACGTTCTTGACCAGCAACTCATCAGCCTTCGAGAACCTCTTCCAAGGCGTGAACTTAGCATAAGTCTGGTTCTCGATGGGGCACACCGAAAAGCGAGTCACCAACCCATCCTCCACATTCTTGAAAAACCTGTCAATCTGGTCCTGCGTGCCCGTGAAGAGCAGATTCATGAACATCTGCACCTCCCCCTTGAACGTGTTCACACTCTTGTAGTACTGACCATAGTAGCCATTATCCCACGTCACGCGCCACAAGTCGCTCTTGTCGCCTCCAGCCGTCTTGTTGCCCTTGTTGAACGTGTCCAGTTCCTCCGCCTCGATATACATGTGGTGCCCCTGATTATTCCGCATCTTCGTCAAGAGTTCAGGCACCGAAATCAGCGGCTTCACAATCCTCACGCTCACCTTCGGGGCATCCTCACCCTTCTCGTTCGCCCCCTTCTTGCGTTCATTCAGTGCATACAGTTCCTCCCTGGCATTCGCCAGTTCGTCCCTGTCCCTCAGATTCTGCAACAACTTCGACAGCCGTTTGATGAACGACTTGCCGCTCGACGGAGGAGCAAACAGCAGGCTTATGAACTCCGTGCTTTGCTCCGAGTCGTCAAAGTAGGCGGATCGGAGATGGGAGGTGAGAGTGCCCAGAATTGGAAGAAGGGCAATGACAGTGGGGACTTTGAAGTCGTCGGGCGCTGCGTTGACGTATTGCCGAAACACAGGCGGCAACTTAGGCATGGGCGGCAGCGGTTCCCTCACGTCCTCCTGTTCATTCTCCATCAGAGTGCGCGACGCCAGCATCTCCCTCCTCTTCAGCCAGAAATACAGTTTCCCGTCAATCTTCGTGCTTCGGTTGCTGCTGCACAGGCTCACACACTGCGCCCACGTCTCCTCCACGCTGTTGCCAAACATCGGCAGCACCGCATGCACAATCTTCGCGTCGTTGTTGCACAGATTCCTGAAGAGCACCACCATCTCGTTGTAGAACGTGTGCCTTGTGCCCTCCAGCGGCTCCCCGCCCGTCGAGGCAATGTAATCCTTCACGATGTCAGCCACCTTGAAGCCATTATACTCAAAATCCCTGTACATGGCATCATTCGCTTCCACCTCCCCCAACTTCGTGTGCACGTTCGTGTTCTTCTCCATCGTGCCCGTCCATTGCAGTTTCCTCATCGCCTCCACACTCACCTCAGGCACCTCGTCAAACAGTCCCCTCTCATACACGATATACTCCGCAGGCACCAGATAACTCAACCTCGACAAGTCCTTGCAAGCAGGGTCCACCTTGCCAAACCTCTCCAGTTCCAGCACCTCCGCACACCGCATCACCGTTGCCTCCATCCCATCCTCATGGCAATGCACCAGCAACCTCAGCCCCCTTCCCGAAGGCGTGATATGCACCATCACCACCTGCATCTTCTCCAACTCAGCCCTCATCTTCTCCACCCATCCAAGCATCTCCTCCCGACTAAGAAACTCGCCCCCCTTCTCGCCGCATGGTCTCCCCTCGCCCTTTACGGGAGAGGGGTTGGGGGAGAGGGTCTTATCAATATCCAGCATCACCAATCCAGTAGGCACACAGTTCTCCTTCTTTCTCGTCTTGTCCCCCACTCTGCCCATCGGCATCATGGCAGGGAGTTGCGACTTGAAAGACTTGTCACCCGTCTCCCTGATCTTGGCACAAACGGCAGCAATATTCTTGTTCTCTTCAAGAAAATTATACATGTCAGCCACCGACTCCCAAGCAGTCACAGGCTTCACACTTCTATTGTTGCTATATACTTCTATCTTCATGATTTTTCAATCCTTCAATCCTTCAATTTTCAAAAAATTCACCATTTCCTCCACCTGCGAAGTGATGCCCTCCACCAGCCTTGCACTGCCGATGCCCAGCGGGAACGAGAGTTTCGCCACCAGTTTCGCACGGTTCGGTCGCTTGACAGGCCGTGTCCTCATCAGCCCCCCGTTAGCCGTCTCCATCAGGCTCACATACCGTTCGCCCGTGTTCTCGCGGTAGGCATGGAAAAAGCCCGTTCCGTCTTTCTCCACATTCATGCACCCCCTGCGCTGGCGGCACAAGTCGTCAGGCACCCGCTGGTTCTCGCCCGATGGGTTGATGCCCACATTCCCATTGATGAAATAAGCCACCTCGGCATTCATCTTCACACCTCCAGAGAGCGTGTGCATTCCCTTACTTTTCTTCATTCTTGTTCTCCTTTTTGATTTTTAACAACAGAGTGATAATCTCCCGCAGAATCCAAAGAATGGCTTCCACATCCTTAGCCTTGATTTTCATGCCGTAATCCGTTGCGAAATGTTCAACAATCTGACGTTGTTAAAGAAACGTCCGTTATACTCTCTCACCACAAACGAGATGGTCAGGTCGCACTCCACGCCCCGCTGAGCCAAATCCTCCAACTGCTTCACATAGTCAGGGTTGCCCGTCACGTGGTCGCACACCAGTTCGTCCTCACCAGTCTTGCCATCCTGACGAACATAGGGGATGCCAACAGTCACAGGAAAAGAAAAACGCGGTTCTCCCTCCTTCGTGGTGAACTCACGCGGTTCACCGATTCTCTTGATTGTACCGTTCTTAATCATGTTCTTAAATGGATAAAGTTATTCAACTTTCGCCGCGCGCTTGGCTTGTTTTTTTTGAATTCGATGCAAAGGTACGGACACAAAAAAAGCCCCACAACTTTTCGTTGCAGAGGCTGTTCATTGTTCGGAAATGTTCGGAAATGTTCAGAAATGTTCGGGAAATAAAGAAAAGTGCCACCCCGACATGGCAAAACGCCCTTCTACGTCAGTTTCTTGAACTGCTCCACGATGGGGTCAATCTCTTCATCTGTGTATGTGCATCCCTGAGTTTCATTTATCCAATTACTGAAACTATTGCGTGTCACATTTGTCCCCATGAGCCTGTTGAACGTGCTGTAATCCCAGCGAGGAACCGCTGAGATGGAGAGAGCCGCTTTATATGGCATGAGTACCTGCTTCGGCTTTGATGCATCTGCCTCGCCCACCAATCGACGTAGCAACTCGATGGAAGGCGACTGCACGTTTTCTTCCCCATCTTCTTTGCCTTGCCCATTCGTATGGATATGCACATGCTGATTGTCGTGAATGTCAAACATGGGACCATTCACCGTTATGTTACCCGTGAAAGTGATGCCACCTATCCCTTGATTATTCTCTGCCATATCTTTACTTTCCTAAATTTACGTTGTCATTATCATGTATCTCATTGAAAGGGCCATTGATGGTCGGTTGCTGTATGGTCACCTGCGCGTCCTTAAAAATGTTGCTTTTCTCCATATCTTTCCTTGCTTTCTTGAAAAACTTCTTCAGTTCTGGCACGTTCTTTGTCCATGCAGTCACTTCAATCAGCAAAGTGTTCAAATGATTGAAAAGTTTATGAGCCTCGTCTATTCCTGCTTCATCTGCATAATCCTTTAAGCCTTCTGCCAATACAGAAAGAGGAACGCTTTCATTACCGAGTTTCTCTTGAAGTTCTTTAATTGATTCTTCAAGTTTTTCACTCGTCTTTTTCATTTGTTCTATTTGCTTTTGGCGCAATTTGTTCAACTTCTGCGATTCAGCCAAAGCCATATTTGTGTTGGTGTCAATCACATGATGATTAACCACCTTGCCGTTTACCTGTTCTTCAACAACTACAGTACCGAAACCACTTATCATTCTTGCTTCATCCTCCTCATGCTGTAGTTCCAGTTCTTTGTTCTTTTTCTCAGACAAAGCGAGTCTCCTTCTATAGTCCTCCTTTTCCATTTTTAATAGGAGTATTTCCTCATCCTTCTTTTTCAACACTTCCGTAACATCATCAGTTTCTTTTGGCGTGGAAAATCTGTAAGTCACACCGTTCTTTCCGCTTATTGTTTCCGATACAAGGACACCACCAAGAGATGTTGGTGTGTTCCTTACATCATTCCCCACTTGTAATAAGTATCTCACAACACCATCATACTTATGCGAGTAGGCGGGAATCGTTTTATTTTCACGCATGTTCCTCCTTATCATGCCTGCAACAGCCTTCTTGTCCTCATCACTTTTCCACAAGTTCAAGACTTCCTTGATGGCTTCCAAATCAAATCGATTTGTGATTTTCTCCCATTCCAGATCCCTCTTCTCCAGTTCATTGGGTGAAACAGGACAAGGCTTCTCGGGATACGGAACAATTTCTGGCCAACGATACACTGTTGATGTTGCCCTCATGAAAAACTGCCAATAGTCCTTTTTCAATTGATTTACTCTGATCGTCATCATGAATTGACTTTTGAAATCTTGAAAATGCCAGTCCTTCAATCTGCAATAGTGATACATCATGGTCAGCACCAGATTGGTGTGACTCGCATACCCTAAATGCGTCTTGATGTCATTATAATAGCGAGGATAATCCTCTGGTTCAGGTTTTTCGTAATTGTATCGCGTCAGTTGGTAATACAACTCATTGAAGAGTGACACAGCACTTATATGCGGAATATCGAGTGTCTCATAAATATGCTTGACAATATCATACAGCATAGCCGTCAGGAAGTCCCCGTTAAGGAATTCATCCATAGTTTTTATCTCTGCCCACAAAAGGGGTCTGGGTAGCATTGCTTTCATTCTTCTTATTTAATTTTCAGTTTATCTATTTCGTGCAGCAGTTCCTCAATCTTGGAAACAATGTGATGCTATTCTGCAAGAGGGGGAAGGAAGAATCTTTTTAACTGTTTTTTTGTCCATTACAGTTTGGGTGTGTTGTTACTACAGCAATTCATCTGGGACGCAGCACCTCCCCCCCTCTTTGGGGAATTTACATTGGGCAAAGTTACAACATTTTTTCCTCACCACCAACACTCAACACAAATAATGTATAATAAATCACACATCCCCAAATCTCATAATACTAAATATACTCGCATTCCGAAAATACTCATAAAATATGAGCGGAAGTTTTACTTAGAACGTGTTACTTTGCAAAAAAAGAAAAGAAAGATGGATAATAAAAAGACTGATATACAGATTCAAGTCATCAATCGTATAAAAAAGATACGTTTGTCACAAGATGTTAGCCAAAGAGAATTTGCTAATATGTTAGACATAACTGCAGGTGAAATAGGTAATATTGAGAGTTTAAAATACAAAAACAAATATACTCTCAGGCAGTTAGTTGCTATTTCAAATAAAATGAATATTCCCATTATAGATTTGCTGTATGATGATGACGAGAAAGATAATGTTGAGGGAATTAATGACATATTAAAAAGGATTGTATTTTACTTGGACTAGTATGGAATTAAGAACTTTTTTCGATTTTTGTTCAGGCATCGGTGGCGGACGATTGGGTTTAGAAATGGCTGGGTTGAAATCCGTTGGTTATTCAGATACAAGCAGGCTTTCGGTGATGACATACAATTATCTGTTTGACACAAAGGATGAAATAAATTACGGAAACCTAAAACGTATTAATCCTATAAACCTTCCTTATTTTGATGTTCTTATAGCCGGTTTTCCGTGTCAATCTTTCTCTGTCATTGGAAGGCAAGAAGGGTTTGAGGATATTAGGGGGCAGATAATTTTCTATATTGTCAATATAATAAGATTTGCCAACCCCAAATGCTTCATATTGGAAAATGTAAAGGGTCTGGTTACTCATGACAATGGAAGAACAATTGAAACAATCATGACGCTTTTGAAAGATTCTGGATATTCTGTTACATACAGAGTCCTAAATAGCTTAGATTACGGGGTTCCACAAATGAGATACAGAGTCTATTTTATAGGAATAAAAAATGGAAGTGGTGCTACTGTTAATGATTTTGTTTTTCCTACTCCTGTACAAAGGCCATCTCTGGACTCATACCTTGTGGACAACAACGAAATATGGGGTGAGGAACTAAGATATTTAAATCGATATCTAGAAAACAAAGTGAATTGTGGGCGATATACAATTGAGAATCTTTTGGACATGGAGGGAAAGATAATTGATACACGAATGAGTGATTTGCGTATATACGATGGAAAAGTCCCAACTTTGAGATCTCAACGTGATGGGATATACTATGTGAGGAATCATAAACTGTGTGCTTTGACTGGATATGAAGCATTGCTACTTCAAGGGTTCCCCAAAGAGTATGCTGACAAGGTGAAAAATCTCGTAAGTAATAGACATTTGTTAATGCAAGCAGGCAATGCAATGACAGTCAATGTCATATACAAATTGGCAAAATCATTATTAACATTATAGAATTGATTGAAAAAAAATGGAAAAATGGGTAGAATTCGAAAAAGAATGTGTGAATTTTCTAAATAGTCAATATGGCGATAAATCAACATTCAAGAGAGTTGGGGGCAGTGACTCTACAGCACCTGACATCAATGTGTATGACAAAAAGAACAAATTGAAGTTCTCCATTGAAGCCAAGATGTCATCGGCTCAATCAGGGCAATTTGTTTTATTCCCTAAAGATGGTAAATTTGAATACTCGACAGGGAATGCACAATACCCCCCAAATGAACCAACAAAGGAAATCATAAAGTATATGGATGGGAATTTTGAAACATATTGTAAACCAGGAACAAAAGGAGCTGAACTCACTATACCCTCTTCTTATCTATACAAATGGGTAAAAGAATACTATAAGACAGTTAAAAAAGAGGAGTATTTTATCACAAACCTTAATTCCGCAGCACTTTAGTTTAACTATTTTTATAAGTTCCTGAGCAACAAAAAGTTGCCCAGGATTTTGCCATGTCAGATTTTTCACTTACCTTAGTGCTGCAAATCAAGACAAGCAAAA
>Ga0256405_10002072_pt1 | contig 48980 bp, 49 predicted proteins | sample RumenRJG_02DNA_FD_189096 | JGI IMG/M metagenome (GOLD analysis project Ga0256405, IMG submission 189096) | Bovine rumen microbial communities from Lethbridge, Alberta, Canada - RJG_02 | ecosystem: Host-associated > Mammals > Digestive system > Stomach > Rumen | place: Canada: Alberta...
CATAATCGTCTTGATTTGAAGTTTAACAAAACACAACCGGTTGTGCAGGTATTTCTGCTAGCGCTGGAACAAAGGTATATTGCTTTTTCGTTGTGCGCAATATGTTGATATAGTGCGGTTTACAGGTTTTTAATTAGAGTAAACTTCAATACCGCCAAGTATATTCAAAGCGCTTTAAAATGGAGCTTGACTTGACATATTTCGGGGATTTTGTAAAGTGGGTGTGTGATTTGGGTATAGTTTAGTATGGCTTGGTAATATGGGTGGGTGGAAGTGTCAAATAGTTGTCAAGGCCGCAGTTAAGGGGATTGATTCATTTGCGGATTATAAGTAAATTTGAATCAAAGAGTTACGGAAAAATTACTTAAACTATGATAGCGCTTCCTTCCATTGCTTTCGGGGGTTTCTCCGGTTCGGCCAAGGGTGTTACGGCTCGCCAGGTAGGCGGCCGTAGCATCCTTTCGCTGAAATGCTACCCGACCGGGGTCACGACCGGAGCGCAGCTGGCCAGGCGGGCTTCCCTGAAGAAGATCTCCAAGAGTTGGGTCGCGCTCACGAATGAGCAGCGTCAGGATTGGGACAGGCTGGCGGAGCACGCCACCGGCACGTCGTCGCTTGGTCAGAAGGCCGAGCTGTCCGGTATGAACCTGTATGTGCGGTTGAACGCAAACCGTGTGATGGCCGGAGAAACGATTGTCGCCGATGCTCCGATGGGGCAGGTGGCCGTGCCGAATGTGAGCTATGAATCGGTTATAGTGACGCCGCAACTGGTTATCTTCGGCGGCATCAAACACGAGTCTGCACCGTTCAAACTGGTTGTGAAGATGTCCGGGAGCCAGTCTTCCGGCATCACCAACGGCTGGAGCAAAACCGTCATCATCAGCTCCGACACGGAGGATGACTGGGGCGAGGCGGATCTCACGAAGCTCTATCTCAAGACCATCGGGGTGGAGCCTACTCCCGGCCAGAAGGTCTTCATCGAGTCCTACTGGCTGGACACATCAACAGGTTTCACCGGCCAGGTGTTCAAGGATTCCGTAATTGTCACCGGAGAGTCCAGTTACCAGGGCCGCGTACGTATTACTATGGATAATCTTGATCCGGCAGAGGAGCAGCATGTCTCTGCGCTGGATATGGACTTCTCTACGGCGGCACCGGTCATCTACTTTGACACCGTCTGCCTTGGCCACAGCAATGTCGCTTCCTCTGAGGTCATCCTTGACAAGGAACTCCCTGAGGAACTTATCGGCCTTTCCTATGCACTTGCCCGTGGTATGGGTGAAGATGGTTCCCTGCATCCGCAGTCTTACCAGATCCAGTCAATGGTATGGCGCCAGAAAACCGAACTCCATTTCATGCACCGGGGCGGCAAGTATATCAAGCCAACCGAGGTTTTCGGCCCGGGCGTTTTCTATCAACAGTAAACCATCTGCGCTATGTTCAACAGTACAGGAAATAACTTCGGATCCGGCGTCATCCAGTTCAAGGATGTTCAAGAAAGTAACTACATTGTCTTGAACGCCAAGTTCACCTGCAACCCGCAGAGCGCGGAGTACCAGGCAGCAGAGGTGCTGGAAATCTCGGTGCCTAAACTGAGCATTTCCCGCAGCACCATCGCCGGTGTTGTAGCCAGGTTCAAATACTCGGAGACAGCTTACGGATATACCAGCATCTACGACGCCGGCACTGTCCTCAAGTCATGGGTGAAGGATGCCAACACCATCTGCATCGAGAAACTGCCCATCTTCGACGACCGTCAGGAACTCATCATCTATATCCAGACGCTCTATTGCATGCTTGGCCAAGGTGGGAACGCTTCCAAGGGCAAGGAGAAACGCATTACCTGTGTATCCGAGGACAACTACCTCCGGCTGGACACATCCTATACCATCTGCGTAGTCTTCCCGAAATGGATCTTCTACCACATGATGTTTGGCAGCTGCACCTGGGCTTACCGGGACAAAGACTGGGAGGCGTTTCTTGACGGTCTGCCTGATGATGTCGATGCGGATGTGCCGGTGATTTCTGCCAGCAACTACAGGTTCCCTCATCTGGGAGCTGTCACGGAGTCCCGGCTGGAGGAAGGCTACTTCCTCCTTCCCGCCAATGAGCGTGCATCTGGATTCGAAGACACCGGCAACTATGTGTTCTCTTTTGGATACCTGGTGCGCGACTTCGATGCTACGCCGGATGTGCCCGGACGCCTGCGTCTGGCTCAAGAAGCGTTGAACGGGGGCCAGTACGAGACCTTCAGGGACTTTGATCTGGAACTCATTCCCAGTCCTGCGATGGCAGCTTGCTCCGGAACCACCGGCATCTACAGCAAGAGTACGGTAACCTTCATTCCTGAGAGCCGTCCGGCAGAAATTCCGGCTTTCGACGCCTTCTTCCTTGACAATTTCAATGGAGGCCAGGGGCTTTCCATCCAACTGGTCAAAATGGAATACCGGACAGATACTCCCACAGGATTCATCAAGGTGGATGACCTCTCCGGCATGAAAAACCTTTCCTTCATGATGTTTGACACGGCCGTTGCCATGGCCATAACCGAATAGAACCGCTATGCTCAGTATCACTGCAACCAACTTCGGAGTCAACCCCTCCGACATTCAAATCAAGGAATATCACGAGCAGAATCTGCTGGTGCTGGAGGGTGACATTTCGGTGGACACGACAGCCGCAGAATATGCCGGCATCCGGCCCATGAATCTGACCGTGGCAGATCTTCCCTTTGCCAAGAGCCGCATAGGAACAGCGCTGGTTACCGCTGCTTCTGAGGGCGTGAATTACTGCACGCTGGCCAAGGTCTGGATAGCCGACAAGAACACCATCTGCATCGGTAAGATTATCCCTTACAAGAGCCTGGGCAGTTATACCGTCCACCTGAATACGATGCTGATTCCGGCGAACAATGCCGGTCAGGTCGCACTGAACTTGATGAAGACATACGTCCCGCAGTTCAACAAGGGCACTGGTGACGGCGTCGAGATTCATACCGTGGAGACCCCTCATTGGATGATGTTTGTGCTGAAGGCCTCCAACCTGATGTTTGACTCAGATGACCAGACGGTGGAAATCCAGCTGCCTGGTTTTCCTTCCGACATCTCCATCAACCCGCCCATCATCTACAACGAATCACTGTGGAGCAACCTGGGGAGCAAACGCTATCCGGCTACGCTCCGGAACGGCATCCTGACCATCAGCAAAGACGGAGCTGCAGACGAGCCCGCCAATGTTGGGACCAAATTCACCCGGATGATTGTCGTCCGTGACAACAACTAAATGCCTGACTGATTATGTCCAACGAGAAGAAAATGCAACTCACGCGCCTTCAGGGCATCATCGCCATCGCGAGCTTCAGCGCCGGCGTCCTCATCGCGTGTGTGTGCCTTTTCTTCATCGAGCCCCTGGGACAGATTGACACCAGTGCTGTGAGTATCGTGAGTGAGTTGCTTATCCTCTGCGGGGCCATCTTGGGTGTGAAAGCCAGTTACGATGTCAAGTTCCGCAAGTTCCAGGCCGAGTTGGACCAGGTGATTGAAAATGAAAAACAGCATACAAACTAAACCTAACCTATGAAACTCTATCGGGCCATTTTTCTCTGCGTTCTGCCTCTGCTTCTGCCCGGCTCCTCCTGCAGTACTGTTCGCCAGCTTCCCACCGTGGCGGACAGTACTCGGGTGGAGATTCGTACTGAAACAGTGTTCCAGAAAGATACGGTCTTTGTGGAGCTGCCGCGTGTCGTGGAGCGGGTGGCCGTTCTTGATACGGTGTCACATCTGGAGAATGAGTTCGCTGCTTCGGCGGCTGTGGTTTCCGGCGGAGTGCTGAAACACAGCCTGGAGACGAAACCCGTGAAACTGCCCGCCTTTGTTGACAAACAGATTGTGTACCGGGATTCCATAATATACAAGGACCGGGTGCAGACCATGACCGTTGAAGTGCCGCGGCAGCTTACCGGCTGGCAGCAAGCAAAGCTCAGGGTAGGGGGCTTCTGTTTCTTTGCTGTGATTTTGATAGGACTTTATTTCCTTATTACCTCTATTTATAAACTTAAACTCTTCTGACTATGAAGTACATTCCTTCCATCGCCTTCGAGGAGATGAGCGGCAGCGCCAAGGGCGTGACCGCTGCAAAGATGAAGAACCGCAAGTATATCCGCAACCGCGGCTATGGCGGTTCTGTCAGGACCCAGGACCAGGCCAAGGTCAAGGGTATTTTCAAGCGTCTGACCACCATGTGGAAGACTCTCACCAACGAGAACATTCTCGCGTGGAACAAGCTCGCCCTCTCTCAGCAGGGCCGCAGCGTCCTGGGCACCGGCGCCAAGATCTCCGGAGCCAACCTGTTCACCCGCCTGAACTACTGGATTGTCGCTTGCGGCGGCCAGCCGGTGGTTATCCCTCCGACCCTCCTGGGCGTCGAGAACCCCTCCAGCGCCACCATCGTGTGTCAGGGTGACACCTTCACCTTCAAGCTGGATCAGGCGCTGGCCGACAACGGCGGCATCTATCTGGTCATCGAGGCCTCCGAGGGCCAGTCGAACGGTGTGTCCCGCGCACACGCAAAGGCCTCTGCCATCAAGATGGTGGAAGAGCCCACCGCCGCGGCCGTGGACATCCGCGCTGACTACGTGGCCAAGAACGGTGCGCCCAGCGCAGCTGCGCCGAAGATCTTCTTCCGCTACTACTACGTCAACTCCAGCACCGGCGAAAAGTCCGGCACCATGCTGGCTGAGACCAAGTGGGTCGCGGGCGAGTAGTCCGGGTGACTGTCAGGCCCTCGGGCCGATTCTGAAAAAAGTTTCCTGCCTTCCTTTCGGGGGGCAGGTTATTTTTGTGTATTTCCAGACGTATGGCGTGGCGGGTTCCCGGATAGTTCACCGGTCGGACCTGCCCAAAAGCAATCAAAGTATAGGGGAGGATAGTAAAAGAAATTACGCATAAATTCAGCAAGTTTTATGCGTAAATTTATGCGTAAGTACCTTAAGTGACTGATTTTCAGTCTGTTCCGTGGAGCATAGGAGAATCGAACTCCTGACCTTTTGAATGCCATTCAAACGCTCTACCAACTGAGCTAATACCCCGTTTCCCGTTTGGGATTACAAAGGTAGGCACTTTTTCTGGATTTGCAAACTTTTTTCTGACTTTTTTGCAAAAATCGGCAGGAAAGGCGGGGGAGGGTGCAATCAGTCGGAAAAAACGTTATCTTTGTATGCTATGAAGATTGTTGCGGATATGCACATCCCCTTCCTGAAGGGTGTTTTCGAGCCTTACGCCACGGTGGTGTATAAGGATGGGCGCGAAATCACCCGCGAGGACTGCCTGGATGCCGATGTGCTGATCACCCGGACCCGGACCCGCTGCAGCGCGGATCTGCTCCGGGGCACGGCGGTGAAAATGATCTCCACGGCAACCATCGGGACGGATCATATCGACCTTCCCTGGTGTGCGGAGAACGGGGTGGAAGTGTATAACGCGGCGGGGTGCAACGCCGGGGGGGTGATGGACTATGTCTTCTCCGCCCTGTATGGCGTAGCGGCCCGCAAGAAGATTCCCCTTCAGAATGCCAAGCTCGGAATCATCGGTGTCGGGCATGTGGGCAGGAAAGTGGAGCGGATGGGCCGGAAGCTGGGATTCGAGATCCTGCGCTGCGACCCGCCCCGGGCTGCGAAAGAAGGCCCGGAGGGCTTCGTCTCCCTGGAACAGCTCCTGGATGAAGCGCAGGTCGTGACGCTGCATACGCCGCTGGATGCGACGACGCGGGGGATGGCCGGCGATGATTTCTTCGCCCGGGTCTGCCCCGGTGCCATTTTTATCAATGCGGCGCGCGGTGAGGTGGTGGATGAAAGCGCCCTCCTGAGGGCCCGCCCCAAGCTGGGAGCCCTGGTCATCGACACCTGGTGCAACGAACCGGCCGTGAACCAGCACCTGCTGGCGGAATGCGACATCGCCACTCCGCATATCGCCGGTTATTCCTACCAGGGAAAGCAGAACGGGACGGCCATGGCGGTCCGGGCGGTCGCCTGCCGCTTCGGAATCAAGGACTTGGAAAACTACTTCCCGGAGACCGAAAACCTGGACCTGCATCCGGTCGTGATCGACGCGGCCGGCAAGAGCCAGGGGGAGATCGCCTCCATCCTCCAGTACAATTACCCGATCTTCATCGACGATTTCATGTTCCGGACCGATCCGGGCGGATTCGAACGCCTCCGGAGCCAGTATCAGTACCGCCGGGAATTCTACATCGAATAATCAAAACAAACACTAAGACTATGTTCAACCAGAAAGACATCAACCAGATCCAGCAGCGGGGATCCTCCGTCCACGCCGTCGAGGAGCAGATCGACCATTTCAAGAAGGGGTTCCCCTGGATGAAGATCGTGGGTCCTGCCACCCCGGAGCGTGGAATCCGCGTCCTCTCCGAGGCGGAGGCCGATGCTGCCATCCGCTACTACGAAGGCGCGCAGATCGACGGAAAGTGCAAGTTCGTGCCCGCTTCGGGCGCGGCTTCCCGCATGTTCAAGGATATCTTCGCGGGACTGGCCACCCTGGAGAAAGGGGAGGACCTGCCGGAAACCGCCGCCGGTGCGAAGCTCGCCGCGCAGATCGATAAGTTTGCATTTTACTCGGAAGAGCTGTTCGGTGCCCGGGAGGATTCGGCGGCCTATCGGAAGTCGGTCCTTGAGAAAGTCCTGACGGACAAGGGTCTGGGCTACGGATCCAAGCCCAAGGGCGTCATCCGGTTCCACCGGTATGAAAGTGGAGAAGTTCGCACTGCGATCGCCGAGCACCTCGTAGAAGCCGCAACCTACATGCGCAATGCCGACGGCACCTGCAACCTTGTCGTCACGATCTCCCCGGAACACCAGACCCTCTTCGAAGAGGCTCTCGCCGAGGTGAAACCCGTCTTCGAAGCGCGTTACGGCGTGAAATACAACGTCACCTTCACGTTCCAGGACAAGTCCACCGACACGATTGCCGTGGATGCGAAGAACAAGCCTTTCCGCACGGACGACGACGCCCTCCTGTTCCGTCCCGCCGGTCACGGCGCCCTGATCCACAACCTGGACAAGGTCGATGCCGAACTGGTCTCCATCAAGAATATCGACAATGTCGCCCATGAGAAACTGCTCGGGACGACCGCCCGTTACAAGAAAGTCCTGATGGGCGAGGCGCTGAAGGTCCGTGACCGGATCTTCGGATATCTGCGTCAGCTGGACGAGAATCCTTCCGTACAGCTTTGCAACGAGATCGAGAATTTCCTGGACAAGAAGCTTTGCATCCAGATTCCGCTGGCACACAGCGAGGCCGAACGCGTGGAAATGCTCCGTTCGAAACTCAACCGTCCCGTCCGCGTATGCGGCATGGTCCGCAACGAGGGCGAACCCGGCGGCGGTCCTTATATCATTGCCGGCAAGGACGGTGCGACTTCGCTCCAGATCCTGGAGAGTGTCCAGATCAACAAGGACGATGCGGGCGCATCGGCGGCCATGGCCCGGGCGACGCATTTCAATCCGGTGGACCTCGTCTGCTGCCTGAAAGACTACAAGGGGAACAAGTTCAACCTCCTGGAGCATGTGGATCCGGAAGCCGGTTTCATCAGCTCCAAGAGCTTCCAGGGCCGCGAGCTCAAGGCCCTCGAACTGCCCGGTCTCTGGAACGGCGCCATGAGTGACTGGAACACCCTTTTCGTGGAGGTTCCGCTGGAAACCTTCAACCCGGTCAAGGTCGTCCTTGACCTGCTCAGACCTGCACATCAAGCTTAAACCTTAATAAAGTATGGAAATCAAAAACGCTGTGGCCGGCACCCTGGAGTCTGGGGACATCATGATCCAGATCGCCCCGGGTGAAGGCCTTCAAGTGGACCTGCAGAGTTCTGTCGCCGCCCAGTTCGGCCGGCAGATCAAGGCGGTCATCACTGAAACCCTTCAGGGACTTGGCATTGACAATGCCAGTGTGAAAGCAACGGATAAGGGTGCCCTCGACTGCACCATCCGCGCACGTGTAACTGCGGCAGCTGTCCGCGCAACCGGTAAAGACGTATGGAAAGACTGAGAAGGACGATGATGTTCGTTCCCGGCAACAATCCGGGAATGATGGCCGATGCCCATATCTACGGCCCCGACTCCATCATGCTGGACCTCGAGGACTCCGTGACCATGGCGGAGAAGGACGCCGCCCGTTTGCTCGTTCATAACGCCCTGAAGTCCATCGACTTCGGTGGTACCGAGATGGTGGTCCGCATCAACCCTCTGAACACCCCTTACGGCAAAAAGGACGTCGAGGCCGTCGTCAAGGCGGGCGTCGATGTCATCCGGATGCCCAAGACCGAAACGGCCGATGAGGTCCGCGAGCTGGAAGCGGAGATCATCAAGGTGGAAACCGAACTCGGCTGTGTGGGCCGCACCCTGATCATGGCCGCCATCGAGAGCGCCCTGGGCGTGGTGAACGCCTATGAGATCGCTACCGCTTCCAAGCGGATGATGGGTATCGCCCTCGGTGCCGAGGACTATTCCGCGAACCTCAAGACGCAGCGCACCCCGGGCGGAGCGGAGCTCCTGCTCGCCCGTGAGAGCATCGTCGTGGCCGCCCGTGCCGCCGGCATCGCCTGCTTCGATACGGTGTACTCCAACCTGGACGACATGGAAACCTTCCGGAAGGAGGTCGAGCTCATCAAGACCCTCGGCTTCGACGGAAAGTCCATCATCAACCCGCGCCAGATCGAGGTCGTGAACGAGGTCTTCGCCCCGTCCCAGAAGGACATCGACAAGGCGCTCCGCATCATCGCCGCCATCAAGGAGGCCCAGGCCAAGGGTTCCGGCGTCATCGCCGTGAACGGCAAGATGGTGGACCGCCCGGTCGTCATCCGTGCCGAGCGCACCGTCGCCCTCGCCATCGCATCCGGTATCTTAGACAAGGAGGAAGCATTATGAGACATACGAAAGTAGTTACCCTCGAAGAAGCCATCGTGAAGTCCGGCCTGAAGGACGGGATGACCATCTCTTTCCATCATCATTTCCGCGGCGGCGACAAGGTCGTGAACCTCGTGGTCGCGAAACTCGCCGAAATGGGCTTCAAGAACCTGCACCTGGCTGCATCCAGCCTGTCCGACGTGCACGCCCCGCTCATCGACCATATCAAGAACGGCGTCATCACGAAGATTTCCACGTCCGGTCTCCGCGGTGAACTGGCGAACGAGATTTCCCACGGCCTCCTGAAGGAACCGGTCGTGTTCCGTTCCCACGGCGGCCGCGGCAGCGCCATCGCTTCCGGCGAACTGCATATCGACGTCGCCTTCCTCGGCGCCTCTTCCTGCGACGAACTCGGCAACGCCTCCGGCTGCCCGCGCTCCGAGAATGCGAAGTCCATCTGCGGCTCCCTCGGATATGCCCTTCCGGATGCCAAGTATGCGGACCATGTGGTTATCCTGACCGACGACCTCGTGGCTTACCCGAACGTCCCCAAGTCCATTTCCGCCTGCGACGTGGAGTCCGTGGTGGTCGTGGATTCCGTGGGCGACAGCTCCAAGATTTCCTCCGGCGCCATCCGCGACAGCAAGAACCCGCGCGACATCCTGCTCGCGAAGCAGGCTGCCAAGGTCATCATCAACAGCGGTTATTTCAAGGAAGGATTCAGCATCCAGACCGGTACCGGCGGCGCCTCCCTGGCGGCCGTCAAGTACATCCGTGAGAGCATGATCGAGAAGGGGATCCACGCTTCCTTCGCCCTCGGCGGCATCACCGCCCATATGGTGAAGCTTCATGAGGAAGGTCTGATCGGCCGGCTCATCGACGTCCAGTCCTTCGACAAGGTCGCGGCCGAGTCCATCGCCAAGGACCAGCTCCACCAGGAGGTCTCCGCCGTGGAGTATGCCAGCGCGGACCATGTGGGTTCCGCCGTCCATGCCCTGGACATCGTGATCCTGTCCGCCCTGGAGGTGGATGTGAACTTCAATGTCAATGTGCTCGTGGGCTCCGACGGTATCATCCGCGGCGCCATCGGCGGCCATCCGGATACGGCCGAAGACAGCGCCCTCTCCATCATCGTGTGCCCGCTCCTGCGCGGCCGCATCCCTTGCGTGGTCCCGAAGGTTACGACCCTCATCACTCCCGGCAAGGGGGTCGATGTGGTCGTCACCGAGTATGGCATCGCCGTCAATCCGGCCCGCCCGGAGATCGCCGAGCGCCTGAAGGCCGCCGGCCTCAAGGTCGTCGATATCCATGAGCTTGCCGCCAAGGCCAGCAGCATCATCGGCGAGCCCGATGCCCTGCCTTTCGGAGACAAGGTCGTCGGTATCGTGATGGACCGCCACGGCAAGGTCCTGGACGAGATCCGCAACATCGTCGACTGATCCCTTCCGGTGGAAATCACCCTGGCACAACTTCTGGAGAGCCGTGATGCACGGCAACTCCGTCAGATTCAGCTGACGCGCCGCTTTCCGGGGCGTCAGCTGATTTGTCTGACGGTCGTCCTGCCCGGCCCCGTGAAACGGGACGCCCGTTCGCTGAAAGTGGCGCACGCGGGCGTGGAAGCAGTCCGCCATGCGTTTACTCCGGTCTATGAGGAACTTCATGACCTGGAGACCGGATATGAGGGGTACTTTATCGTAGAGGGGGACTTGCTGGATGTCAAGAAAGTCTGCTGCGGCATCGAGAACGACCATCCTTTCGGACGGCTCATGGACCTGGATGTTCTGGAGCCGTCGGGGGATTCCGTCGCCCCGGTGAGCCGCGACCGGGTGGGGGAGCCGCCCCGCCGCTGCCTGGTCTGTGACCGCCCTGCCCGGGCATGCATGCGGGCCCGGTTGCATTCCATTGGTGAAATCGTCCAAACTATTGACAAAATCATCGGAATCGATGAAAATCCGTAAGGAAACGTTGGGAAATCGGTTTTAAATCGCTACCTTCGCGTCGTTAAATCAATCTGAGGTGGAACCGGGAGTATTGGAAAGCCTGCAGGATGATGGAACCATTTGACAGAATCGACATACAGGAACTGCCCTTGAGCGTTCCATCCATCCGCCGGAAGGTGGAAAACTTCCTCATGAGAAATGCTCTCAGACTTGAGGAAGTTGATTTGTATCTGGCGGTACTGGACGACGAAGGGGATATCCTCGTCGGCGGCGGTCTCCGCCGGGACATCATCAAATGCATCGCCGTTTCGGAAAGCGCCCGCTCCGCCGGCCTTTCCGTCCCGCTGATCTCCCGCCTGATTTCGATGGCTGCCGAACGGGGCCATACCAATGTCAAGGTTTTCACCAAACCCGGTAACCGTTCCGTTTTCGAAAGCCTGGGCTTCCGTCTCCTGGCCGAGGCCCCGATGGCCATCCTGATGGAAAACGGACGGGGATTGGAAGACTATTGCCAATACTTGCGAGGTCATCACGCCGACGGCGTCATCGTGATGAATGCCAATCCTTTCACGCTGGGACACCGGTATCTCGTCGAGCAGGCTTCCATGTCATTCCGAGCCCCGGAAGGGCGAAGGAATCTCGTTGTCATCCCCGTGAAGGAAGATGCGTCCCGTTTCCCGTACGAGGAGCGCCTGGAAATGATCCGCCGCGGCTGTGACGGCCTGGCCGATGTCCTTGAAGGTTCGGACTATCAGATCTCGTCCGCTACTTTTCCTACTTACTTCTTGAAAGACTTGTCCGACGCGTCCGAGACGCAGATGCGCCTGGACCTGGACCTTTTCGGACGGCATATCGCTCCGGCGCTGGGTGCTTCCGTCCGTTTTGTCGGCTGCGAACCTGCCGATCCCATGACGGCCCGCTACAATGCCTTGATGAAGGAAATCCTGCCTTCCTTCGGCGTGCAGGTCGTCGAAATCGAGCGTCTGAAATCTTCGGATGACCGTTTCGTGACGGCTTCCCGGGTCCGTGAACGGCTGGACGAGGGCAGCTTCTCCGCTGCCAAAGCCCTGACGCCGGCATCGACCTGGCCCTATTTGATGGCCGATCTGGCGGAGCGGGCGCTCCGGATGGAACTGGATGCGCCGCTGAAGCCCGGACTCGTCGGCCCGGATTCCAACGGGGCCCACGGGGATATGGACTATGCGCTGATGCGGAGAAGCATCGCTGCGATCCGCCCCTACTTCTCCCGGATGGCCTTGGCCGGCAGCGCCGATGAACTCCGGCAGCTCGGCATCGACGCCGAAAAGGCCATGTTGGCCGCTACCGGCGGGGTGAATGGGCATCGCGGGGCCATCTTCGCGCTCGGCCTGGCTGTTTCCGTTTTCGGGCGTCGAATGGAATTCGCTGGCAATCAGCTTGATATGCAAAAGTACCTGGCACAAACTGCCCGGGTACTTTTAGATAACTCGCCTGCAGACAATAAGTTACATTCGACGGCTCTCTCGCACGGCGAGGCTGCCGTACAGAAATACGGCGTGAAAGGAGCCCGGGCTATGGCGCTGGATGGTTACAAGGACTTGCTGGCAGATTGGCAACCTTATTATCACGGGATCCGGAAGCAGCCCTTCGCCCTCCAGAGAACGCTGGTTCATTTGATTGCATCCCTGGACGATACCTGCCTCATCCACCGGGTGGGGTATGAGCGCTCCGTGCAGCTTCGAGGCGAGGCCTCGGACGTTTTCGGCGTGATTGCCCATGGAATTGATAACGAAAAAACAGAATCCTTATTGAAAGAACTGTGTGACAGGTATGCCGCGGAAGGCGCCTCTCCCGGCGGCGCCGCCGACATGCTTGCGCTCACGGTTTTTATCGACTCCCTACTATCTTAATACTTTAACTACTTAAACCAAAATCATTATGGTAGAACTGATTCCTCACGGTGTGTACCTCCTGGACGGGAAGACGATCGTTTCCGACCCGACAGGCCTGCCGTCTCCGGACGAGTCCCGCGAAAACACCATCACCTACGGAATCCTCCGTGCCCATGACGTCGATGGCGCCAAGGGCAAGAAAATGCGTATCCGTTTCGATGCGATGGTCTCCCACGACATCACGTATGTGGGTATCATCCAGACGGCGCGCGCCAGCGGTCTCGAGAAATTCCCGATTCCGTATGCCATGACCAACTGCCACAACTCCCTGTGTGCGGTGGGCGGTACCATCAACGAGGACGACCACGTGTTCGGCCTCTCCGCCGCGAAGAAGTACGGCGGTATCTATGTTCCTGCGAACCAGGCGGTTATCCACCAGTATGCCCGTGAGGCCCTCACGGCCTGCGGCAACATGATCCTGGGTTCCGACTCCCACACCCGTTACGGCTCCCTGGGCAACATGGGTGTCGGCGAAGGCGGTGGCGAGCTGGTGAAGCAGCTCCTCAAGAACACCTGGGACATCAACGCTCCCGAGGTCGTTCTCGTGTGGCTGGAGGGCAAGCCGCGCCACGGCGTGGGCCCGCACGATGTCGCCATCTCCCTGGTGAAGGCCGTGTTCGAGAGCGGTTTCGTGAAGAACAAGGTCCTCGAGTTCGCCGGCCCCGGCGTCAAGGAACTCCCGATCGACTTCCGCAACGGCATCGACGTGATGACCACCGAGACCACCTGCCTCAGCTCCATCTGGATCACCGACGAGACGGTCAAGGAGTACTTCGAACTCCACGAGCGTCCCGAGGCGTATAAGGAACTGAAGCCCGGCAAGGTCGCGTACTACGACAGCATGATCCGCATCGACCTGTCCACCCAGGAGTGCATGATCGCCCTTCCGTTCCACCCGTCCCACGCCTACACCATCCATGAGCTCCAGGCCAATCCGGTCGAGATCCTCAAGGGGATCGAGGAAGACGCCCGCAAGCGCTTCGGCGACAAGATCCAGATCGACCTTGTCTCCAAGGTGAAGGACGGCAAGCTCGTCGCCGACCAGGCCCTCATCGCCGGTTGCTCCGGCGGTACCTACGACAACCTTTCCGAGGCTGCGACGATCCTGAAGGGCAAGTCCATCGGCAACGATTACTTTACGATGAGCTGCTACCCGCAGTCCACGCCGGTGTATCTTGCGACCACCCGCAACCACATCGCCGAGGAACTCCTCGAGGCGGGTGTTGTGATCAAGCCCGCTTTCTGCGGCCCTTGCTTCGGCGCCGGTGACGTCCCTGCCAACAACGGCTTCTCCATCCGCCACACCACCCGCAACTTCCCAAACCGCGAAGGCTCCAAGCCCGGTCAGGGCCAGATTTCCCTCGTGTCCCTGATGGACGCCCGTTCCATCGCCGCTACGGCTGCGAACGGCGGCGTCATCACCGCTGCGACGGACATCGAGTACGAGGATACCCACAAGCCTTACACCTTCGACGACCGCATCTACAAGAGCCGTGTCTACAACGGTTACGGCAAGGCCGACCTCTCCGTCGAGCTCCGCTACGGTCCGAACATCAAGGACTGGCCCACGATGTACCCGATGGAGGAGAACATGCTTGTGGAACTGGCTGCCGTCATCCATGACCCGGTGACCACCACTGACGAGCTCATCCCGTCCGGTGAGACTTCCAGCTACCGTTCCAACCCGCTGAAACTCTCCGAGTTCGCCCTCAGCCGTCGTGTTCCGGAGTATGTGGGCCTTTCCAAGCGGATCCAGGCCCAGGATCTGGAGCGCCGTGCCGGCCGTGTCCCGGAGAATGTCGCTTGCGCCCTCAAGGCCGTCGGCGCCTCCGCGGAGAACACTTCCTTCGGCTCCTGCGTCTTCGCCAACAAGCCCGGTGACGGTTCCGCCCGCGAGCAGGCCGCTTCCTGCCAGAAGGTTCTCGGCGGCGACGCCAACATCTGCTACGAGTACGCCACCAAGCGCTACCGTTCCAACTGCATCAACTGGGGAATCGTGCCGTTCACGATCGCTCCGGAGACCGCCTTCGACTATGAGCCGGGCGACTTCGTGTTCGTCCCGGGCATCCGCAAGGCCATCCTTTCCGGTGCCGAGGAAATCGATGCGTGCGTCATCACCAAGGCCGGTGTGAAGCCCATCCACCTTTTCTTCCAGAATCTCACCGCCGCCGAGCGCGAAATCCTCGCCGACGGCTGCCTCATGAACTATTACAAAAACCGTAAATAAACCTTCGTCATGGAAAAAATCAAAATGACCACCCCGCTCGTCGAAATGGACGGCGACGAAATGACCCGCATTCTCTGGAAAATGATCAAGGATGAGCTCATCCTTCCGTTCGTGGACCTCAAGAGCGAATACTACGACCTGGGCCTGCCGTATCGTGACAAGACGAACGACCAGGTGACCATCGATTCTGCCAACGCCACCAAGAAGTACGGTGTCGCCGTCAAGTGCGCCACCATCACCCCGAACGTGCAGCGGATGAGCGAGTACAACCTCCACGAGATGTGGAAGAGCCCGAACGGCACCATCCGTGCCATGCTCGACGGTACCGTGTTCCGTACACCCATCACCATCCCTTCCATCCACCCGGCCGTGAAGTTCTGGAAGAAGCCCATCACCATCGCCCGTCACGCCTATGGCGACGTGTATCGCGACGTGGAACTCCAGGTCAATGAGCCCGGTGTCGCCAAGCTTGTCTTCGAAGGCGAGTCCGGCAAGAAGGAAGAGGTCGTGATCCACGAGTTCAAGGGCCCCGGCGTCCTGATGGGCCAGCACAACCTGGACAAGTCCATCCGCAGCTTCGCCCACTCCTGCTTCCAGTATGCCCTTTCCGTGAAGCAGACCATCTGGTTCGCGACCAAGGACACCATCTCCAAGAAGTACGACGGCCGTTTCAAGGCCATTTTCGAGGAAGTCTTCGAGGAGTACAAGGAGCGCTTCGAGGCCGCCGGCATCGAGTACTTCTACACCCTCATCGACGATGCGGTCGCCCGTGTGATGCGTTCCGAGGGCGGTTTCATCTGGGCCTGCAAGAACTATGACGGCGACGTGATGTCCGACATGGTCTCCACCGCCTTCGGTTCCTTGGCGATGATGACCTCCGTCCTGGTGAGCCCGGACGGCAAGTACGAGTACGAGGCCGCCCACGGCACCGTGACCCGTCACTACTACAAGTACCTCAAGGGCGAGGAGACTTCCACCAACCCGATGGCGACCATCTTCGCCTGGAGCGGCGCTTTCCGCAAGCGCGGTGAACTGGACAACCTCCCGGAACTCGTGAACTACGCCGACCAGCTCGAGGCCGCTTGCTTCGACACCCTCAACGCCGGTCTCGTGACCAAGGACCTCGTGAACCTCATGGAAGGCATCACCCCGAAGGCCCTGACCTCCCTCGAGTTCCTCCGCGCCATCCGCGAGCGTCTCGCCGCCCGTCTGGGTGCGTAATCCTTAACTGGCTATAGGCCAGTTGCTTATAAAAAGTGCTTTATGTTTTCTGACATAAAGCACTTTTTGTAATCCGTTGATTGATCTATGGTTCCGGAAAACGGGCTACCAACCCTTCCGGATGTTTTCCGCCATTTCGTGCGCCAGACGGGCGCGGGCTTCGCGGGAGTACCAGGCGATGTGGGGGGAGAGGAGGATGCGCTCGGGGTGCTTCGCCTGTAAGTAGGGATGGTCCAGGGGGATGGGTTCCTTCTGGTACACGTCGATGCCGATGCCGGCGATCCGGCCTTCGTCCACGGCCCGGACGAGGTCCGCTTCCACGGCGATGCCGCCGCGGCCGGTATTCACGAGGAAGGCGGTGGGCTTCATCCGGCAGAGTTCGTCGTAGCCGATGAGTCCGGCCGTGCGCTCGTTGTAGGGCGCGTGGATGGAGATGACGTCGGATTCCCGGAGCAGTTCGTCCAGGGAGACGCAGGGATAGTCCTTGCAATGTCCGGTGCCGGAGGTCGAGTAGTAAATGACCTTCATGCCGAACGCCGTGCCGATGGAGGCGACCTTCTGGCCGATGGCGCCCATGCCCACGATACCCAGGGTCTTTCCGTAGATCTCGGTGAAAGGGTGGTCGGCATCGACATGGATGCTGCCGGCGCTGTAACGGCCGTCCTTCGCGTAAGCGTTATAATGGAAGGCCAGGCCGGCGAGGTTGAGGATATGCATCCAGGCGGTCTGGGCGACGGATTCCGTGGAGTACCCGGCGACGTTCCGGACGATGACGCCCCGCTCGTCGCACAGCTTCGTGTCGATGTTGTTGATGCCGGTTCCGGCTTCGCAGATCAGCCGGACCTTCGGACAGGCGTCCAGGAAGGCCTCGTTGACGATGACCTTGTTCAGGAGGACGACGTCGGCATCGGCCGCCCGTTCCCGGGCTTCCTCGGCCGTGGAGGAAGGGTAGCAGACAAACTCGCCCTGGGCGGCGATCTCATCCATCGACGCGTCACCCATCGTGGCGGCATCCAAGAATACGATTTTCATAACATGGCAGGTTGGATGCACAAATTTAGAATAATATTTGTATATTTGAACAATGAACCGCATGGTAATGGACACGAAACAGGCATATTCCGCCCTCATCGCCGGGCTGCAGCACCAGCTGGATGCCGAGCTTCCCCTCGCCAAGGAAGCCGACGATACGCTGGTTGCCAAGCGCCTGCTGTCCCATCCTTCCGAGGCCGCCCAGCTTTTCACCAGCCCCATCGACGGATACGAGGAGCAGATTTTCAAGGAAGTCGCCACCGAGGCCCATAAGGGAAACCGTTACACGGACGCCCTGTATCAGTCCGATGACGAAGCCGCCCTCTGCGATGCCATCGCAGACCATGCCTTTGCCCAGATCCAGCGCAAGCCCGTCATCCGCAAGGCAAAGCCGGCGGGGGAGTATGAAACGGCTGTCGCTTTCGCCCTGGGAGTCTATACCGTTTTCGCCATTCTCCGCAGTGGTTTTACGGCCGATGACTTCACCCGTCTCCACAAGCGCGCCGTGTATAACTACTATCTGAATCACGGTTCCCGTCAGATCCGGCATATTTACGATACGGGCTGGCATGGAAAATACGCACACCGGACGATTTTTTATCCTTTGGGGTAATTTTTTAAAAATTATTGTTACCTTTGCAATCCCAATCGGGGTATTAGCTCAGTTGGTAGAGCGCCAGGTTCGCAATCTGGAGGTCAGGGGTTCGACCCCCCTATGCTCCACAAATAAATAATCCAGCCACTTTCGGCTGGATTATTTATTTGTGGAGCTACGCTCTGGTCTGATCGATGAAGGGGAGGAGCCCTTCAAACTTCCCCCATGTCGGCCTTCGGCCTCCGAAATATAAAGTCCAGACAACGTCCGGACTTTTTGTGGAGCGAACTGACTCCAGTTATTCGAAGTAATACCCGAAACCGGACTTGTTGAGGATGTGGGAGGAGAGGTCGCCGAGCTTGGCGCGGAGGTGACGGATGTCGGTGTCCACGTCGCGGGGGCTGGCGACGGCGTCCTTGGGCCAGACAGCGTCCAGGAGTTCCTGCTGGGAGAAGGCGCGGCCAGGGTTGGAGACAAGGAGGCTCAGGATCTCGAATTCGGTCTTGGAGAGGTCCAGGGGTTCGCCGCCGAGCTTCGCGATCTTCTTCTGATGGTCCACATGGAGGGCGTCCAGGTCGGCCGCGTCCTCGCGCTTGCCCTTCTTGGATTCCACGACATTGATGATGTAGTCGCCCAGTTTCTCGCATTCGCGGACAAGGTCCACGTAGATGGTGCCCACGGCGAAGGAGTACTTGCCGGCGTCCACGTCTTCGGTGTTCTGGGAACGCAGATGGTCGCGCAGGGCGTCGATCTGGTTCTCCAGCGTCCAGGAGAGGTCGGGGTCGCCTTGCCCCTTCATCACGAGGTCCATGTTCGTGAAGGCCTGGTTTAGCAGGTCGAACATCGTGGCGATGCCGTTCTCCTGCCCGGGCAGGAACTGCGCCTTTTCGCGGCGCTTGCGCTCGATGTGGCGGGAAAGGTTCTGGCAACTGTCGCCGATACTCTCGAGTTCGCTCACGGCGCGGAGCATCGTCCGGATCTTGCGCTTGGTGTCGTCACTCAGGTGCGCATCGGAGACTTGGGCCAGGTAGCTGCCGATTTCGCTTTCCAGTCGGTCGGACATCTGTTCCATTTCGCGGATGCGTTCGGCCTTTTTCTGGAACTCCTCTTCCCTTGTCTCCCCATACAGTTCGATGACCAGGGTGAACATCTGGTGCATCCGTTCGGCGAAGAGTTCGGTCTCCTTCTGTGCCTGCAGGACGGAGATTTCCGGCGTCTTCATGATACCGCTCTGGATGTACTGCAGACGGAATTCCTCCTCGGAGGCCTTCTGCGGGATGAGTTTCGTGACCAATTTCTCCAACTGCGGGATAAACCAGATGAGGATGGCGGTGTTGGTCACGTTGAACATCGTATGGAAAGTGGCCAGCACGAAGGAAAGACGCGCCGCGTTCTGGGTATCGGCATGCGGGTCCACGCCCACGATGGAGCAGGCGGCATTCACGAAAGGATAGAAGAGGCACAGCACCCAAAGGACGCCGAATACATTGAATACCAGATGCGCCAGGGCGGCCCGGCGTGCCTGTGTGTTGGCGGACAGGGCGGCGACATTGGCCGTGACGGTAGTGCCGATATTCTCACCCATCACCAAGGCGATACCCTGGTAGATGGTCAGGACTCCGCTCGTACAAAGGACCATGGTGATGGCCATCAGGGCAGCGGAGGACTGGGCGATGGCGGTGAAGATGGCACCGATCACGAGGAACAGGAGGATGGTGAGGTAACTGCGGGAATCGAAGGATGCGAAGAAGTTCACGACGCCTTCATTGTGTGCGAGGTCCATCTCGCGGCCGGTCACGTTCAGCGTACCGAGGGCAAAGAACATGAAGGCGAGGCCGAAGAGGAAGTCGCCCAGGTAGCGGTGCTTCTTGAACTGGATCAGGACGACGGCGATGAGGAATACCGGCCAGACCAGCGTGGTGATGTTGAACGAGAATCCGGCCGACATGATCCAGGCCGACAGGGTCGTGCCAATATTGGCACCCATGATCACCGAGATGGCCTGGGCCAGGGACAACAAGGCCGCGTTGACGAAGGAAACCGTCATGACGGTAGTCGCTGCGGACGACTGGACCGCCACGCAGACGAGCATACCGGTCAGGACACCGGTGAAACGGTTGGTGGTCATGGCACCCAGGATGTGCCGCAGGCCGGGACCGGCCATCTTCTGGAGGGCTTCGCTCATCACCTTCATGCCATACATGAGGACGGCGATGCAACCCAGCATCTTGAATAAGGTCAGAAACATAATGCAAAGATACGGTGTTTTCAAGGAATCGGAAAGGACGGAAAATATTTTTTCTCAAAAAAATACGAAAAAATTTGCAGGTATCATTTTTCTTTGTACCTTTGCAGTGTACTAATGAACTAATACACACAAACGATATGATCGAAATCAGCAACCTTTCCTTCAGTTACGGCGCCAAGCGCGTACTGGAAAACATCTCCCTGAAGGTGTCCGAGGGCAATATCTACGGACTCCTGGGAGAGAACGGGGTGGGGAAGACCACACTCCTCACGCTGCTCTGCGGCCTCAAGAAACCTGAGGCCGGGACCATCATGGTGGACGGCCGCAATCCTTTCAACCGGGAACCTTCGCTGCTCGCCGACCAGTTCTATCTGCCGGACGAGGTCATCCCCGTCCATGCCCGCGCCCTCGATTTCGCAAAGGAGCACGGCGTCTTCTGGCCGCGCTTCGACCTGGAGAAGTTCCGGACCATCCTGTCCGAGTTCGAGGTGGAACCGGAGCAGCGCATGGACGCGATGTCCGCCGGCCAGCTCAAGAAGGCCTGGGTCTCTTTCGCCCTCGCGTGCAACGCGAAATATTATTATCTGGACGAACCCACGAACGGCCTGGACATCCCTTCCAAGGCCCAGTTCCGGAAGGCGGTGACCAAATACACCTCGGAGGAATCGGCCCTGATCATCTCCACCCACCAGGTCCGGGACCTGGAAAACATCATCGACCCGATCATCATCCTGGACAACAGGGCCGTCCTCGTGAACGCCTCCGTCCAGGCGATTACGGACAAGCTCTTCTTTGACTACGGGACCGAACTCAACCCCGGCGCCCTGTATCTGGAACAGACCCCCGGCGGCTGCATCCAGGTCTATCCCAACACGTCGGGCGAGGAAAGCAAGGTCAATGTCGAGGCCTTCTTCAATGCGGTCCATGCCCACAAGGACCTCGTCCATTCCATGTTCAACCAGCAGTAAACCTTTCCGGCCATGAACGAAACATTCAACTTCAACCGCTTCTGGACTTATTTCAAGTACGACCTCAAGCAGATGTGGCGGAACCACTCCAAGCCCGCCATCCTCATCGGCGGCGCCGGTATCATCTTCTATGTCCTCTGGATCCTGGGCAGCCTCGTATTCACCCAGTCCTGGACGGCTCCGCCCATCGTGGCCCGCTTTGTCGTCCTCCTGTTCGCCTTCATGGTCCTGGAGTTCTATCAGACCAGGACGTACGGCTATCTGACCGAAAAGAAGGCCGGTTCCTCCTGGCTCATGATCCCGGCCTCCGGAACGGAAAAATGCATCTCCATGGTCCTCGTGACCATTCTCGTCATTCCGGCCCTTTTCTTCGCGGTGTATCTCCTCCTGGACGGCTTCCTGAGCCTGGTGGACCCTACCTACGGGAAGGCCATGGTCACCGGTTTCTTCAGCGTTTACAGCGATTTTGTGAACGGGATCAGTGAGATCGGTGAAGAATCTCCCATCCTCTTCACGCCTGCGAGCCTCATTTTCCCGACCATCGTGAGCACTTTCTGCAACTTCCTGTATTTCCTCCTCTGCGGCATCTGCTTCAAGAAGAACAAGATCGGGGCGGCCATCGCCATCCTCTTCGGCATCTCCACGCTCATGTCCCTGCTTGGCGGCTTGATTATCCCGCACCTGGACCTGGAACAGATGATCGTTTCGGATTCCTCCCTGTCGCTCCCCGCCCGCTGGCTGGTGGGCATCATGAACGCTTCCGTCGCTTTCACCTGCCTCCTGACCATTGGCCTCGGCTGGGGCGTCTGGCGCCGCATCAAAACCCTGCAGCATTAGTACCATGAACTTCAATACCGAAAAACCCATCTATCTCCAGATCGTGGATGTGATCGCCGACCGCATCCTCTCGGGAGAGCTCAAGGGAGGGGACCGCATCCCCTCCGTGAGAGAGTACGGTGCCGACATCGGGGTGAATCCGAACACCATGATGCGTTCCTACGAAAAGCTCACAGCCGACGGCATCATCTACAACAAGCGCGGCATCGGGTACTTCGTCTCTGACGATGCCCGTGAGACCGTCCTGGAAACCCAGCGCAGGGACTTTGTCGAGAAGGAAGTCCCCGCCATCCGGCAGCGCATGCAGCTTCTCGGCCTCGATTCTTCCGTTTTTAATGTATAAACAGTTATGAAACAGATACTTTCCCTGGCAGCGGCCGCCCTTCTCTGTGCCTCCTGCTTCCATGTCAATACCAATTTCAAGGGGACCGTCGGCGGTAAGGACGCCATCAAGGGAGAAGGCCCCGTCGTCAGCAAGACCTTCGAGGATCTCAAGGACTTCGACGCCATCCAGATCATTGGTCAGGCCGATGTGACTTTCACCCAGTCGCCTGCCTATGAAGTGACGCTTCACACGCAGGAGAACATCCTCGATTACGTGGATTACCATGTGGAAGGAACGACCCTGGTCATCCAGTTGAAGGACCGCCACACGGTGCGTGCCGAGAAGTATGACCTCGTGATCCAGGCCCCCGACCTCCGGAGAATCGAGGTGGCCGGCGCCGCCGACTTTGAAATCCCCGCCGGCCTCCGGACGGAAGGGGACCTGGCGGTGGAGGTGAACGGAGCCGGTGACCTGAATTTCGCCGGTATCCACTGCAATAATTTGAAAGTGACTGCCAATGGTGCCGCCGACATCACGGCATCTTCCCTCGACGTCCAGTCGTTGAAGGTGGAAGTCAACGGGGCAGGCGATGTAAAGCTGGACGGTCAGGCGGGGGACGCCTCCCTGTCCGTGAATGGAGCCGGTGACATCGATGCCCGGAACCTGAAGGTGTCCGGAACGGTCTCCAAGCACGCGTCCGGACTGGCGAAAATCAAGTCCTAGTTAAACATAAATCGTTTTTGTCAGGCCCGGCCGTCGAGAGATGTCCGGGCCTTTCCGCGCCACTGGGCCGGAGTCATGCCCGTATAGGCGAGAAACTGCCGCGAAAAGTTGGACCGGTTGGAAAAGCCTACGCGCTCGGCGATGTCGAGCACTTTCGTCTCCGGCTCCTCCACGAGCAGGCGGGCGGCTTCCTCCAGCCGGAGCCGGGTCCGCCAGGTCCGGAAATCCAGGCCTGTCCGCTCCTGAAAGTAATGGTGAAGGGTGACCGTGTCCGTCCCGAGGTCCGCCGCCGCTTCCGAAAGCGTCCGGCGGGGGAGCCGCCATCCGCCTTGCGCCACCCATGCGGACAAGGCGTTTTCCAGCCGGTCCATCCGCACGCTCAGGCACTCCTCCGGTTCGGAGGGAGCAAACTGTTTGACTTTCTTCTTGTTGAGTATGCGCCCGAGGCGCCGCACCAGATTCTCCATACCGCACAGGGTAGCATCAGGCCACCTTCTCTACAAAAATAGAGAAATCTTTTCATTCTCCACAAAAAATTTTTATATTTGACTCACTAAACCAAAACTTTTTTGTGTATGAAGAAGTACATTGCTGAATGCGTAGGCACCTTCGTCCTCACATTCCTGGGCTGCGGAACCGCGATGTTCCTCGGCTGCGGCACTCCCGCTGGCGTGGTGGGAACGGCCATTGCCTTCGGTCTCGCCGTCGTTGCGATGGCTTACACCATCGGCGGCATCAGCGGCTGCCACATCAATCCGGCCATCACCCTCGGTGTCGCCCTCTCCGGCCGTATGAGCTGGAAGGATGCCTGTGGTTATTGGGTGGGTCAGGTCATCGGCGGTATCCTTGCCGGTGCCGTGCTCCTGCTGGTCGCGAAGGTTGTCGCCGCTCCGGATCTCACCGGTGCCCTCGGTTCCAACGGCGTGGCTAACGCCGGCGGCGTGGGCGGTGCCTTCCTCGTGGAAGTGATCGCCACCTTCCTCTTCGTCCTCGTGGTTCTCGGTACGACCGACTCCAAGGTGGGCGCCGGCAACTTCGCCGGTCTCGCCATCGGTCTCTCCCTGATCCTCATCCATCTCGTGTGCATCAACCTCACCGGCACTTCCGTGAATCCGGCCCGTTCCATCGGCCCGGCCCTCTTCGCCGGCGGCGATGCCCTCAAGGATGTCTGGGTGTTCATCTGCGCCCCGCTCGTGGGCGGTGCCCTGAGCGCCTGCGTCTGGAAGGCGATGGTTCCGAAGGAGAAGTAAGCCCTTTTCTTCAATGGTTTAAAGGTCAGGCCGTCCGGTCTGGCCTTTTTTTATTATCTTTGCATGATTAAAGCAGAGAGATTATGTTCGAGAACCTGAGCGAGAGGCTGGAAAGGTCTTTCAAGATACTTAAAGGTGAAGGTAAGATCACCGAAATCAATGTAGCGGAAACCGTCAAGGACATCCGCAAGGCCCTCCTGGATGCCGATGTCAGCTACAAGGTAGCCAAAGATTTCTGCAACCGGGTGAAAGACAAGGCCATCGGTGCCAACGTCCTCACGGCCGTGAAGCCCCAGCAGATGATGGTGAAGATCATGCACGACGAGCTTGCGGATTTCATGGGCTCGGAGGCGCAGGACATCAACATCAAGGGGAATCCCGCCGTGGTGCTGGTAGCCGGCCTGAACGGTTCCGGTAAGACCACGTTCTCCGGCAAGCTCGCGCTCCACATCAAGTCCAAGCGGGGCATGAGGGTGCTCCTCGCCGCCTGCGATACCTTCCGCCCGGCCGCTATCGAGCAGTTGAAGGTGCTGGGAGAGGGAATCGGCGTTCCCGTCTATACGGAGGACGGGGAGAAGGATCCCATCAAGATTGCGCAGAACGCCATCAAGAAAGCCAGGGCCGAGGGCTTCAGCGTCGTGATCGTGGATACCGCCGGCCGCCTGGCCGTGGACCAGCAGCTGATGGATGAGATTTCCGCCCTGCACCAGGCCGTGCAGCCTACGGAGACCCTCTTCGTGGTGGATGCGATGACCGGCCAGGATGCCGTGGAGACGGCCAAGGCCTTCAACGACCGCCTGGACTTCGACGGCGTGGTCCTCACCAAGATGGACGGCGACACCCGCGGCGGTGCGGCCCTGTCCATCAAGGCCGTCGTGGGCAAGCCCATCAAGTTCGTCTCATCGGGCGAGAAGATGGAAGCGCTGGACGTGTTCCACCCGGCCCGTATCGCGGACCGGATCCTCGGGATGGGAGACGTCGTTTCCCTCGTGGAAAAGGCGCAGGAACAGTTTGACGAGAAACAGGCCCGGGAGCTGAAGAAGAAGCTCGCGAAGGACCAGTTCACCCTCTGGGATTTCTATCAGCAGATCCAGCAGGTCAAGAAGATGGGCAATATCAAGGATCTCGCCGGGATGATTCCGGGCGTGGGAAAAGCGCTCAAGGATGTGGACATCGACAATGATACCGCTTTCAAGAGCGTGGAGGCCATCATCCTGTCCATGACTCCGAAGGAGCGGGAGCATCCGGAGATCATCAACGGATCCCGCCGGAAGCGCATCGCCGACGGTTCCGGTACCTCCCTTCCGGAGGTGAACCGCCTCCTGAAGCAGTTCGAGGGCACGCGGAAGGCGATGAAGGGCGCCATGACCGGCAACCTCATGCAGCGGATGGGCAGCATGCGGGGCATGATGGGAAGACACTGATTTTCAAAGAACGATATGAAAAAGTGGATTTTACCGCTGCTGACCGCAGCCCTTTTCGTGAGCGGATGTGGCGTTCTGAGCGAGACGCCTGCCGAGCGTCGTGACCGGGAGGCCCGCGAGGCCCGGGTGGTCAATGACAACATCCAGTCGGGGAATTTCTCCATCAGCATCAGTCGGATGTATCCCATCCGGGGATCCTCCAAGGCGGTTTCCAGTTATTCCGTGAAGGTCAAGGACGGGAAGCTGGATTCCCATCTCCCGTATATCGGCCGGGCCTGGCGAGTGCCTTATGGCGGCGGTCATGCCCTCAACTTCGAAGCGAAAGTGGGCAGTTACACCGTGAACAAGGTGCATGACGGCTATGAGGTCATCCTGTACGTAAAGACCGACGAGGACGAGCACATCTACACGTTTACCATCTTTGACAACGGACGCACTTCCCTGGACGTCCAGTCCGGCAACCGGGAACGGATTTCCTTCTCCGGCCAGATGGACTTCAATCCATAGAAAGGGGGCGGTGCTGTGCGTGCCGCCACTCCTTTATTTTCGTCTCATACAGGTCTCTTTCCCGGGGCGGGAGGATCCAGTCTATGAAGCGGTCGCAGATGTAGGCGGCCGCTTGTTTTGTAGGATGGACCAGGTCCTCCGCCCACCAGCGGTAGTCCCGAAGCTCGTCCATCATGATTTCGTAGGCAGGGAAGTAGGGAAGACCCTCGGTAGCGAGAAGTAACGTGCTCTTGGATAGTTGATTCCCATGAGCGCCGTCGGCCAGGTGCCGGATGGGACTGACGGTGAAGACGAACTGCTTGTCCGGATGCCGCCGGAGGAGGTCCCGCAGCAGGAGGCGTGTCTGTTCCACCGACAGGCGATAGCGGGTGAATTCGGTCCCGGGCCGTTTGAGGCAATTCGCGACCGTTTCGCCAGTCTCGTTGAAACGGTAGGCCCAGGCGGTCCCGAGGGTGATGATGACGCGGTTGCAGCTTTTCCAGAAGGCCGATGCTTCCGCGAGTGCGGCATTGGCGTGCTGCAGGAACTCCCCGGCCGTTTCCCGGGAGAAGGAAGTATGGTGCCAGAAAGAACACACCCTCCCCGCCTGGGCGCCCATCTCCACCACATCCTGCGCCGTGAATGGGGCTCCGCTTTCGAGCCGTGCGACGGCATTGCACAGGGAAACCGGGTTGTACAACGTTCCGAAAGGGTTGCACAGCACTTGGAATCCGGCCTGGGAGAGCCGTGCGCCGATCTCGTCGGCAAAACAGCTGCCCAGCACGAGGATGCGGTCATTATACGACAGGGACACCGGTGCCGGGTCCGGGGTGACGGGAGTGAGGAGTTTCAGCATAGGTGCAAACATACGCAAAAAAGGCCGTTCCGTCAAATCCCGGTGCCGTCGGAGCTACGTTGCAATGGGATTATTCAAATAAATCCAGTATATTTGAAAGTTTGTTTACATGAAGTTTTTTATCGCTAAACTTAAGCCAAACGATATGCGTGTTATTTCTATCCTTATGATGTCCTCCCTCCTGGCGCTTTCCTGCGGCCGCACGCTCAAGGACGGCGAATATACCCTGACCGTCCTGTCCACCAACGACGTCCATGGCACCTGGTTCGATTCCACCTATGTGGACGGGGGAATCCGGAAGTCGCTTTTTGCAATGAACCATTATATCGACAGCGTCCGGAAGGCGGACGGCTTTGAGAATGTCCTCCTCGTGGATGCAGGAGACTGCCTGCAGGGAGACAATGCCGCGTACTATTACAATTATGTCGATACGGTCACGCCGCACCTTTTCCCGCGTCTGCTGGAATACATGAAATACGATGCCGTTGCCGTGGGGAACCACGACATTGAAACGGGGCATCCTGTGTATGACCGCGTTACGGAGGACCTCAAGAAGGCCGGGGCCGATTTCCTGGCCGGCAACGCCATCCGGAACGACAACGGAAAACCCTATTTCCCGCTGTACAAGATAGTGAAGAAGGCGGGGCTGAGGATTGCCGTCCTGGGCTATACCAATGCCAATATCAAGGCCTGGCTCACGGAGGAACTCTGGAGCGGGATGCACTTCGACTCCATCGCGGACATGATCCAGGACGATGTGGACCGGGTCATCGCGAAGGAGCATCCCGATGTGGTGGTGGCTACCATGCACTCCGCCTGCGGGCAGGGGGACGGAACCATCCTCGAGGCCGAGGCACTGGATGCCTTCAACCAGGTCCGCGGCGTGGACTGGCTCATCTGCGGCCATGACCATCGGCCGTATGTGGAGACGCGGGACACCTGCGCCCTGCTGAATTCCGGCAGCCACAGCCGTTTTGTCGCGCACGGCAAGATGCACCTGACAGTCAAGGGACATAAAATCGTGTCCAAGTCCTTTGAGACGGACTTGATCCCTGTGAAGGCGGAGATGGCGGACCCCGTGATGCGGGCCCATTTCCAGAAGGATTACGAAGCCGTGAAGGCGTTTACGCTCAAGGAAGTAGGAATCCTGAACACGGATCTCTGGACGCGCGATGCGTATCGGGGAATGAGCGACTACATGAACCTGATCCATACGCTCAGCCTCGGTTGCAAGCCGGCCGAAATCTCCTTCGGCGCTCCGCTCACCTACAATGGCCATGTGGGATCCGGCATCCTTCGATACAACGACCTGTTTACAATCTATCCGTTTGAGAACCAGCTGTTTGTCGTGGAGATGACAGGCGAGGAAATCAAGAACTACCTGGAGATTTCCTATGACAAATGGATCAACACCATCGCCAAGGCCGATGATCATATCCTGAAGATCCGGCAGAATGACGATCCGCGCACCCAGCAGCGGGGCTGGTCTTTCATCAACCGGTCCTACAACTTCGATTCCGCTGCGGGTATCAGCTATACGGTGGATGTCACGAAACCCTTCGGCGAGCGCATCCTCATCAGCGGCATGGCAGATGGCTCCGCATTCGAGCTGGAACGCAAGTACAACGTGGCGATGACCTCCTACCGGGCCTCCGGCGGTGGCGGCCTCCTGCAGGAAGCCGGCATCGACACGGACCGGATCGACGACCGTACCGTCGCGCGCTATCCGGAAATCCGGAACATCCTGTATGATTACCTGATGGAGAACGGCTCCATCGACCCGGAGGTCATTGGGAACCCGAAGGTCATCGGAGCGTGGAAATTCGTTCCGGAAAAGGTCGCGGGACCGGCGATGGAACGGGATATGGCGCTGTTGTTCAGGAGATAACGGCGGAACTCACTGGGCCCAATCCGGATAACGGAGTTTCGGGATGAGGGCGTAGATCTGCTGCTGGCGCTTCCGGGTGTATCCGGTCGGCTGTTCGGGCGATCGGTCCAGCGGAGCGGGGAGGCAGGCGGCGAGGGCGCAGGCCTGCTTCCTGTCGATGTCCTTGGCACTTTTCCCGTAGTAGTGCCGGGCTGCCGCTTCCATCCCGTACAGGCCGGGGCCGGTTTCCGCGACGTTCAGGTACACTTCCATGATCCTCCGTTTCCCCCAGATCTTTTCGATGAGGACGGTCCAGTAGGCTTCGACTGCTTTTCGGATCCAGGTCTGGCTGCCGGACGTGAAGACGTTTTTGGCAACCTGCTGGGAGATGGTGCTGCAGCCCCGGATCTTTTTTCCTTTTTCTTTGTGGTCGGCCCACATCTTCTCCAGTTCTTTCCGGTCGAAGCCCCGATGCTCTACGAACCGGTTGTCCTCGGAGGCGATGACGGCTTGGATGAGGGCGGGGGAAACCTCTTCGAGCGGCACCCATCTCTGCTGCGTCCGGACTTCCTTGTGCTGGATGGACCGCTTGAGCATGAGCGGTGTATATCGTACCGGAACCCACTTCAGGGCCGTCACCAGCAGGAGGCTGATGGCGATCGCCCAGAAGAGGGTTTTCAAGACAATGCGGTATGCGCGCCGACGGGCCATTTCAATTGCAAAGATAACGATTTTACCGCAGTTTGCTGTCAGGAGGGGATGGCCCATGCCCTCGTGCATTGCCAGATTGGCGGAAATCCGCTATCTTTGCTGATGAAAGTATATGGCCATTCACCGAATATCGCTTTTTCTGGCAGCTGTACTGCTTCTCCTGGCTTCCTGCTCCCGCCGCGTGGAGCCGGGGCTTTATGAAGTGGAGAACGGCTTCGTCCGGGTAGCGAACGACTCTCTGGGGAGGACGGTATCCCTCCTATACCGCAACTGGGGTATGCTCGAGGCCGATTCGGTGTACGTTACCCTGAGCCGTTCCGGAAAACGCCATACCCTGACCTACCGGGATGGCGTGACCGAAACCGTGACCCTGACGCCTTACGAAGCCCCTGATTATCATCCTTTTCCCGACCTGGACCTCTATGTGAATCCGGTCTGGCAGGTGGGGGAGACGCATGATGTCAAGTACGGTCGGGTGATCCGCCGGGACGATCCGGAAGCGGAACCGGAGGATCTCACCATGGACATCTATTACCCCGTGGACGACGGGGCCGACAACCGTCCGCTCCTCTTGGCCTTCCATGGCGGCGCTTTCCGGCGCGGAGACAAGCAGGATTCCTCCCTGGTGGAGTGGTGCCGGCATTTCGCTTCCCTGGGATATGTGGTTTCCTCCGTCAATTATCGGCAAGGGTATCAGGACGATGTCCGTTCCACGGACGAGATCCAATACCGCGCCCTGAAAGATGCCCATGCGGCCGTCCGGTTCCTGCTGAAACGGGATTCCCTGATGATCCATGAAGGCCGCATCTTCGCCTCCGGGGTCGATGCAGGGGCCATTACGGCCTTGAATCTGGCCTATATGCGGGATGAGAACTTGTCGCTCCTGTTGCCGGGGCCCGAAGTAGAGTCCGACTCCGTCAGTACGGCCCGTCCGTCGCTGCTTCGGAGCGGCGAGATCCGTGCCGTCGCCAATTTCTGGGGTGCCGTTCCGGATTCCTCGATCCTGACGAATGCGCAGATCCCGGTCATCTCCTTTCAAAGCCAGGATGATCCTGTCGTCCCTTTTGGAGAAGGATATCCGTTTGACAATGAGGACTTTGATGAGGTGGAGAAGAACTTCTGGGAATCGGCCTGGGAGTCGATTTTCTCCGTCTTCCTGCCTGAATCAGAGCGGCATGCTTTCCGGAAGATGTATGGTGCCGAAGTCATCCACCGCGTCCTGAAAGCCCGCTCCGTCCGGCAGGAACTGCATGTTTATGATGGCGTCCGGCATGATTTGATCCTGGATGACGATGGGCTTACGGATTATCCCGTCTTTGATGAGATGAAGGAACTGACAGCCCGCTTCTTCGCGCCGCTGATGCTTACGAGTCCCGTCAACTTGCACCAGGATCCCGAAGACCCGCAGGTCTTCCTGATCGACAATTCCGAAGTGGATACCTGCCTGTGGCTGGTGGAAGGCGGTGCCGTCGTGAGCAAAAGCGCCGATACCATCCGCATCCTTCTGTTCCCGGACGAAAAAACCCACTCCGTTACCGTGAGTGGGATCTATACGTCGGGATTGACCTTCAACGAAACCGTCTTACTCTAGCGGAATGGCCGTTTCCGTGTAGTCGAAATGCGGAATGGGCTTGAGCTTGAACAGGTTCAGGCGATGTTTGCGGTCGATCAGCTCCTTTGTGGCCGGATCCTCGCAGATGCCGGTGCGGATATAGCGGTCCAGGACGGCGTAGGTAAAGCCGAGGTTGTCCTCGTCCGTCTTGCCGGTAAGGCCGTCCGACGGGGCTTTCTTCACCAGGTCGATAGGGAGTCCCATCTCTTCGCCGATGGCGACGACTTCCTGGACGGTAAGCCCGCCGAGCGGGGAGAAGTCGCCCGCGGCATCACCGTAGCGGGTGGAGTAGCCCACCCAGTCTTCCGACAGGTTGCATGTGTTCACGACGCGTCCGTTATTGGACTGTGAAACGGCGTAGAGGGTCGTCATCCTCAGGCGCGGGGCCATGTTGATGCGCGTCTGGTTCGATGCTTCATGCCCCAGGGCGGACTCGACCTCGGCCATGAGGGCGTCGAAAGAGGCGCCGATGTTCACGTTGTAACTCCGGATTCCCAGATGCTCGATGATCCGGAAACTGTCGGCGATGTCCGGCTGGACGGAGTTCGGCATCGTTACGCCGATGACGCGGTCTTTTCCGAGCGCTTCGGCGCAAAGGGCCGCCGCTACGCTGCTGTCCTTGCCACCAGAAATCCCCAATACGGCGTTGCAGCCTTTCCCGTTGATTTCAAACCAGTCCCGAATCCATCGGACCACCTGGTCCTTCACCTCTTTTACATTGAATTCCATATTTTTTTCTTGATTTATGCGTTCATGACTTTGTCCACATCCTCTTTCTCGCCCACGATCCACAAGATGTCTCCCTCCTCGAAGGGAATGGTGACATCCGGCGTATGCAACTGTCCGTCTTCCTTTTCCACGCCGGCGACCAGGCAGTGCCAATGCTCCCGGATTCCGGAGTTCCGGATCGTCTGGCCGACAAAGGGGGAGAGCCCGGTGACGGGGACGCACCTCAGGAGCATCTCGCCGCTGTGATAGCGTTCGTCCTCCAGTTTAACGGTGCTCTGGGTGAGCTGTTTGCCGAATTCCTCCAGGTCGCTGTCGGAGCCGATGACCTGGATGTGGTCCTGCGGGAACACCCGGTCCGTCGCCTTGGGGATGTTGATCCGCAGGCCGCCCCGGAGGATGGACACCACATGGATGCCGAATCGCTGGCCGAAATTCAGTTCTGCAAGCGTCTTGCCGCCCCATTCGATCTCGGCGGGGACGTCGAAGTCCGCCAGGTGCATATCCTTCGAGAGAAGGCGGGATGCATATTCCGGCTTTTTCTCGCCCAGGTATTCGGCCCGCAGTTCCCGGGAACGGAAGTTCGTCATGAAGTTCCGCTCGATCCGCTGCGCGTTGTGCTTGATGAAGTTGCTGGAAATGATGGCGAAGACGGCGACAAGAGCGATCACGAAGATCAGGACCACCGAGATGTGGAAGAGCCGGGCCAGGACGTAGAAGACGAATCCCAGGGCGAGGACATAGCGAAGGACGACGGTGGCGACCAGCGGTGCCCGATTCGCCCGGCTGCCCTCCCAGAGGGTTTGGAACGCCTCCGAATGGCTGCCTTTGATGGCGAGCGTACGAAGGAACGGAGCCAGCGAGAGGAGGATGACGGCGGCCGAAAGGATATGGGCCCACGGGGCCGGAATCCATTTCTCCGCAAAGGGAACCAGCAAGCCGAACGAGAGTCCGCAGATGGCTACGCACAGGATCCCGTAGATAAGGAGCGTCTTGAGGATGTCTCCGAGGTACTTCTTCCATTCGCTCTCCTTACTGGTCGTAGGAGAGGCCGATGACGCCGCGTAATTGTCCAGGAACGTGCGGAAACGACCGGGCAGGTGCTTGTACACGAAGCCGTAGGCCGGTTCTGCCAGCCGGATCATATACGGTGTCAGGAAGATGGTGATGACCGATACGGCGACGACGATGGGGTAGAGGAAGCTTCCCGTCACCCCCAGGGAAACGCCCAGCGTGGCGATGATGAAGGCGAATTCGCCGATCTGCGTCAGGGAGAATCCGCACTGCATCGCTGTTTTGAGCGGTTGTCCGGACAGGAGGACACCGGTCGTCGCGAAAAAGAGCTGGCCCACGATGACGGTCAGGGTGATGACCAGGATCGGCAGCCAGTACTGGGCGATCATGGCCGGGTCCACCATCATGCCCACGGAGACGAAGAAAATGGCGCCGAACAGGTCCTTGACCGGTTTGACCAGGTGCTCGATATGCTCCGCTTCGATCGTTTCCGCGAGGATGGATCCCATGATGAACGCTCCGAATGCGGCAGAGAAACCGGTTTTGGCCGCCAGGACCACCATGCCGAAGCAAAGTCCCAGGGCGACGACGAGCAGGGTCTCGTCGTTCATCAGCTTCTTCGCCTTCCGCAGGAGCAGCGGAATCAGGTAGATGCCGACAAGGATCCACAGCACCAGGAAGAAGACCAGTTTGCCCACGGAGAAGAGCAGCTCACGCCCCTCGAAATTGTTGGAAACCGCCACCGTGGACAGGACGACCATCAGGACGACCGCCAGGATATCCTCCAGGATGAGGATGGACATGACGAGGCCGGCGAACTGTTTCTTGGCAAGTCCCAGGTCCTCGAAGGCCTTGTAGATGATGGTGGTCGATGACATGGAGATCATGCCGCCCAGGAACAGGGCGTCCATCTTGCTCCAACCGAAACTGGATCCTACGGTAAAACCGAGGAAGATCATGCCGAAGATGATGGTCAGGGCGGCGATGACCGCCGGCCCTCCCACCTTGACAATCTTCTTGAAACTGAATTCCAGGCCCAGGGCGAACAGCAGGAAGATGACACCGATGTCCGACCAGGTATGGATGCTCGCCGTGTCGATGACCGAGGGCGTGAGCGCGAAATGCGGACTCGCGATGAAACCGGCCACGATGTAGCCCAGCACAAGCGGCTGCTTGAGTTTCTTGAACACAAGCGTCATGATGCCGGCGCAGATCAGGATAAGCGCCAGGTCGGCGATCAGCGGTTCTATCTCTGCCATAGATTCTTTCGCTTCGCTCAGAATGTCATCACAGCGCGCCGTCCAGGAATTCGATGAATCCCGGAATCGACAGGTTATAGCCCCGCGGCCCGGCGAGGATTTCGCCTTCGGGAGAAAGGATGAGGTAGTTCGGCTGGGCGTTTACCTCGAAACGGGTCCGGGCGATGTAGGAGTTGATGCTCCCGAGGGTTTTGAGCGTCTTGCCGGAAGGGGTGGTGAACCACTCGCTTTCAGGGACTTTCTGCTTGTCGTCCGTGTACAGGGCGACGATTTCGAAGTTGTCGCGGAGGCGGCTGAGCACTTCGGGATCGCTCCAGACGCGGGCCTCCATCTCGCGGCAGTTGGTGCAGCCGTGGCCGGTGACATCGACAAAGACCGGTTTCCCGGACACTTTTGCTGCAGCAAGACCTTCATCCAGCGTGAAGTAGCCCGGAAGGTTGTGGGCGATCTTCAGGCCGTACCGGTTGGACTCCGCCGGGGCGGTCGTGGCGCCGGCCACCTGGCCCTCGGCATAATTGGCAATGATGAAATCCTGGGTCTCGATGGGCGGGAGATAACCGGAGAGGGCCTTGAGCGGCGCACCGAACATGCCCGGAATCATATACACCACGAAGGAAAACACGGCTATGGCCAGGGAGAGGCGCGTGACGCCGATCTTCTCCACTTTTTCGTCATGGGTGAACCGGATCTTTCCCAGCAGGTAGAATCCCAGCAGGGTGAAGACCACGATCCAGATGGCGAGATACACTTCCCGGTCCAGGAGGCCCCAGTGGTAGGTCTGGTCCGCGACGGAGAGGAACTTGAAGCCGAAGGCGACTTCCACGAAGCCCATCACGACCTTCACGCTGTTGAGCCAGCTGCCGCTCTTCATCTTTTTCAGGAGCTGCGGGAACAGGGCGAAGATGGTGAAGGGGAGGGCGAAGGCAACCGAGAAGGCCAGCATCGTGACCATCGGCGTCCAGAACTCGCCCTGGGTGGACTTGATCAGGACCGACCCCACGATGGGACCCGTGCAGGAGAAGGACACCAGCACGAGGGTCAGGGCCATGAAGAAGATGCCTGCAAGCCCCTTCTTCCCGGAGGCGGCGTCACTCTTGTTCTGCCAGGAGGAGGGAAGTACGATCTCGAAAGCTCCGAAGAAGGAGGCCGCAAAGACCATGAACACCAGGAAGAAGATGATGTTCGGGAGCCAGTGCGTAGCCAGCCAGTTGAAGATGTCCGCCGTGACGGTTTCGCCGCCCACGAGGCGGGTGAGGCCGATGATGACGACGATCGGGACCGTGTACAGCAGGACGATGAAAAGACCGTACATGAAGGCCTTGAAGCGGCCCTCATGGACATTGTCGGATCCTTTCAGGAAGAAGGAGACCGTCATCGGAATCATCGGGAATACGCAGGGGGTCAGGAGCATGGCAAAGCCCCACAGGATGGCTTCGATGATCAGGGCCCAGAGGCCCTTGCTGCCGGAACCGCTCCCTTTCTCGGGATCGCCGATGGCCGTCTGGTGGGCCGTATCCTCGGCAGGACCCACGGCGACGGAAAAGGCATAATCTTCCGGGAAACCGCACATGTCCTCGGAGCAGGCCTGCCAGATGATGGTGCCGTCCAGCCGGGAGCCGGAAGGGACCGTCACTTCCTGGGAAAAGACGGCCTTCTTGAAGAAGACGAGGTCCTCCTTGTAGGTGACCGGCTCCAGTTCTTCCTGCAGCGGTCCTGCCGTGATTCCTTCCGTGTCATACGTCACCTCCACCGGATTGCCGATCCCGGGATGGAGGCCGTAGATGTGTTTTCCGTCCTCGATCTGGCCGGAGAAGGTGATCTTGTACGTCTGCTCCGACACCTGTTCGGAGACGATTTTCCAGCTCACGCTGGGCTTGTCGCCAAACCCTTGAGCAAAAACGGCAACGCTCCAGAAGAGCGCTGCCAGGAAAAAGGTCAGTCTTGCCTGAATGTTACTTCGCATAAGCTACGGAACGGGTTTCCCGGATGACGGTGATCTTCACCTGTCCGGGGTAGGTCATTTCATCCTGGATCTTCTTGGCAATCTCGCCGGAGAGGACTTCGGCCTCGGCGTCGGAAACCTGTTCGGCCCCGACGATGACGCGGAGCTCACGGCCGGCCTGGATGGCGTAGGACTTCGTGACGCCCGGATAGGCGGCCGCGAGGTCTTCCATGCCCTTGAGGCGCTTGATGTAGGACTCGATCACTTCGCGGCGGGCACCCGGACGGGCACCGGAAATGGCATCGCCCACGAGCACGATCGGCGCATAGAGGGAGGTCATCTCGGTTTCCTCGTGGTGCGCTCCGATAGCGTTGCAGATTTCGGGCTTCTCCTTGTTCTGCTCCGCGATCTTCATGCCCAGGATGGCGTGCGGGAGATCCGGCTCCTCTTCGGAAACCTTGCCGATATCGTGCAGGAGGCCGGCGCGCTTGGCGATCTTCGGGTTCAGGCCCAGTTCGGAGGCCATGATGGCGCAGATGTTCGCGACTTCGCGGGAGTGCTGCAGAAGGTTCTGCCCGTAGGAAGAACGGTATTTCATGCGGCCGATCAGGCGCACGAGTTCCATGGACATTCCGTGGATGCCCAGGTCGATGCAGGTGCGCTTGCCGGTTTCGAGGATTTCGTCTTCGAGCTGCTTCTGGACCTTGGTGACCACTTCCTCGATGCGGGCGGGGTGGATGCGGCCGTCCACGACGAGCTGGTGCAGGGCCAGGCGGGCCACTTCGCGGCGGACCGGGTCGAAGGCGGAAAGCATGATGGCGTCCGGGGTGTCGTCCACGACGATCTCGACGCCGGTCGCCGCCTCCAGGGCGCGGATGTTCCGTCCTTCACGGCCGATGATGCGGCCCTTGATCTCGTCATTGTCGATCGGGAAGGTGGTGACGGCGTTTTCGATGGCCGTTTCCGTAGCGGTGCGCTGGATCGTATTGATAACGATGCGCTTGGCTTCCTTGGCCGCGTTCAGGCGGGCTTCGTCGATCGTGTCGTTGATGTAGGCCTGGGCCTCGGTGCGGGCCTCCGCCTTCATGTTCTCCATGAGCTGGTTCTTGGCCTCCTGGGCCGTCATCCCGGCGATGGACTCGATCTGGCGGTTCGCCTGGGCGATCCGCTGCTCATACTCCTCCTCCTTGCGCTTCAGGGCTTCCTGCTGTCCCTTGAGGGAGGACTTGACATTCTCCACCTCCTTGTTCTTGCGGTCCAGCTCGGACATTTTCTGGTTGATGGTGTTCTCCTTCTGCTTGACGCGGGATTCGGCTTCGCGGACCTGGGCGTTCTTGCCGTTGATGTATTCCTCATGTTCCGACTTGAGGGACAGGAACTTCTCCTTGGCCTGGAGAATCTTTTCGTTCTTGATCTTCTCGGCCTCGATCTCGGCTTTCTCGAGAATCTCCTCTTTCTTTCCCTTGAGGATGGACCGGCGGATGAGTATGTAGGCGGCGAGGGCCAGGACAGCTCCCGCGACAAATCCGACAAGTAATGATACGATGTTCATAATATGTTGTGTTTCAATATGTCCTTATAAAAAATGCAGGCCGCCCTTCCGGAGACCTGCATCCTTCGATGTAAAAAAAGCCGTCGCCATCGTGCCAGAAAATCTTGCTGACAAGATTTGAGTCCCGACCGGTTCCTGATATCCCGCGTCCCGCCAAAGGCGGAATCCCCGTTCCAGGTTACCCGGGCCCGTCATCCCCGGTCTGAGAAAACTCGGTACGGAAGTACGTGTTGTTTTCAGCGCGTGATGCGCGGCGGCTCTATTTTACGTTGTCCTTCAGATAGTTTTCCAGTTCGCTTCCCAGTGCTTTCACTTCCTCGTCCCGGGCGTCAGCCATCCGCTGGAGGGAAATCCGGCGGTAGCATTCATTCAGGGCGATCATGGGCATCAGGTCGCTGAGTGACTTGCCGGGATACTTGCGCAAGTGCGTTTCCAACTGCCGGTTGATGGTTTCCGCAGCCAGCCGGATGACCTCTTCCTGTTCGGGAGAGGCGGCGGTCAGGTTGAAGGTCCGCTCGGCAATCTTGATACTGATCTTCTGCTCCATACGCTAATTCTCCAGGCAGGAGATGCACTTGTCGATCTCCTTGATAAGCCGGTCGATCTTCGCCTTGGCGGCCGTATGGTCTCCGCCTCCGGTGAAGGCCTCGCTCAGTTTCTGGGTCTCTATCGTGGACTCCAATTCCAAAATCTGTCTCCTAAGGGCTTCACCGTTTTCCTTGCTCGCCGCGAGTTCCGCGCGGAGACGCTCGTTCTCCACTTTTTCGGATTCATAGCGCGCAATGAGCCTTTCGATCTGTTTCCTGATATCTTCCAGCATGACGGTTCAGCCAATATTCACGCAAATTTAATAAAATTCTTCAATTAACGGATAGAATTTTACGATAAATTACGCTTTTAAACCGGCGGAAGGCAACGAGGCGATCAGCCGGCGGAAGATGACGGTCATCCGGTCGGCCGCTGCGTTGGCCGCCTGGACGATGGCTTCGCCATCCGTGACGTACTCCTCGTCGTCCGTCGCATGGGCGACATCGGTGATGACGGACATGCCGAAGACCGGGATGCTGCTGTGCCGGGCCACGATGACTTCCGGCGTCGTGCTCATGCCCACGGCGTCCGCCCCGATCTGGCGGAAGAACCGGTACTCGGCCGGTGTCTCATAGCAGGGACCGCTGATGGCGACATAGACGCCCTTCCGTAACTCGATCCCTTCCTCCGCCGCAATCTCTTCCGCTTTCCGGATGAGCGCCGGTTCGTAGGGGCGCGTCATGTCCGGGAAACGGGGGCCGAACTCGTCCAGGTTGGGGCCGATGAGCGGGTTCGGAATCAGGTTGATGTGGTCGCGGATGATCATCAGGTCGCCCACGTGGTAGCCAAGGTTCGTTCCTCCGGCGGCGTTGGAGACAAAGAGGGTCCGGATTCCCAGCTTGATCATCACGCGCACGGGAAGGACTACCTGCGACATCCTGTAGCCTTCATAGTAATGGATGCGTCCCTGCATCGCGATGACGCATTTCCCGCCCAGGGAACCCACGATGAAGTTCCCTTTGTGCCCGATGGCGGTGGAAACGGGAAATCCCGGAATGTCGCCGTAGGGGATGGTGACGGGATCCTCGATTTCGTCGGCCAGTTTTCCGAGTCCGCTGCCGAGGATCACGCCCACTTCGGGCTGCCGCGGAAACAGGCGGGATTGCAAGTAGTCCGCGGCCGTATGAATCATTTCTATTTGAGTCATAAATTAAAGTCTTTCAATCATTTCACGAATCAAGGCGGTCATCCGGTCCGCCGCAGCATCGGCCGCGACGACGACATCGTGACCGTCGTTCACATAGTCCTCGGCATAATCGTCGTGGGCTTCGTTCGTGATTACCGAGACACCGAAGACCGGAACCCCCGCATGCCGGGCGGCGATGACCTCCGGGACCGTGCTCATGCCCACGGCGTCACCGCCGATGAGCCGGAAGTACTTGTATTCCGCCGGGGTCTCGTAGGACGGTCCGGTGCCGCCGACGTACACGCCTTTTTTCAGGACGATGCCCTGCTCCTCCGCCACGGACTCCGCCAGCTTGATGAGGGAGGGGTCATACGGACGGGTCATGTCCGGGAACCGCGGACCCAGCTTGTCCAGGTTGGGGCCGATGAGCGGGTTCGGAAGGAGGTTGATGTGGTCCTTGATGATCATCAGGTCCCCGACGTGCAGGTCGTAGTTCACGCCGCCCGCCGCATTGGAGACGAACAGCTTCCGGATGCCGACGGAAATCATCACCCGGATGGGCAGGACGACGAGGTCCATCCCGTATCCTTCATAGTAATGGATGCGGCCCTGCATGGCGATGACGCATTTCCCGCCAAGCTTGCCCACGATAAAGTTGCCTTTGTGTCCGATGGCCGTGGAAACGGGGAAGCCAGGAACTTTCTTGTACGGGATGACAAGGGGATCCAGGATCTGGTCGGCAAGTTTGCCCAGTCCGCTTCCGAGGACGATGCCTATTTCCGGTTGCCGTTCTCCGAGGAGGTCCCTCAGGCAGTCGGCTGCGTTGTAAATCTTTTCAAGTCTGGCGTCCATGGTGTTATGTGGTTATCGGTTACTGTCTGACTAAATCTGGTTGAGGACTTTCCTGGCCTCGGTGAGGATTTCCTCCTCGCCTTCCACCACGCGGTTTCGCATGATGAAGCGTCCCTGTGCGATGACGGAGGAGATGACGTCGCTGTGCGCGGTATAGACCAGGTTCGCCAGGAACGAGCCGGGGGAGATGAAGTACGAATTGTCCGTGTCCACGATGGAAAGGTCCGCGATGGCGCCTTCCCGGATCTCTCCCGTGTCCAGCCCCAGGGCGCGTGCCCCGTTTATGGTGGCGGCATCCATGAGTTCTCCGAGCGGCATGCTGGCCGGATTCCCGGTCACGGCTTTCTGGAAGAGGGCGGTCGTCTTCATGGTCTCCAGCATGTCCAGGTTGTTGGAGGAGGCGGCTCCGTCGGTTCCCAGGCAGATGTTCGCACCGGCCTTCCGGAGATCGTCGTAGCGGAAACGGTAGCCGGAGGAGAGTTTGGCGTTGGAGTTGATGTTGTGGACGCAGTTCACCCGGTTCCGGCCCATCAGCTCGACGTCATGGTCGGTGAGCCACAGGGAATGGGCGGCGATGACATGGGGGCCCAGCACGCCGAGGGAGTCCAGGTATTCGGTGGGGGTGAGCCCGCCGTGGGCCTTCATGCAGTCCAGGTTCTCTTTTTCCGTCTCCGAAACATGGATGTGCAGTTTCATTCCGTGGTCCAGGGCGAACTGGTTGGCCCAGAGGATCATTTCCTCGCTGACGGTATAGACGGAATGGACGGACATCGCCAGGTGCGAAGCCTCGCTCCAATTCAGGGACCAGTCATACAGCTCCTGGCACCGCATGCGCTGGTGCTCGGCTGTCGCCTTGTCGAAACTGTCCAGGATGACGTAGGAGATGTACGGCCGGACGCCCATTTCCAAGGCGGCCTGCCGGGCGCTGGAAGCGTACCAGTACTGATCGTTGAAGGTGGTGGTGCCGCTTTTGATCATCTCCAGGCAGGCGACCTTGGTCCCCCAGTAGATGAAGCGCTCGTCGATCTTGGCTTCGATGTCCCAGATCCGGGAGAGCCATTCGTGCAGGGGCACGTCCTCGGTGATTCCGCGCAGGAGCGCCATCGCCGCGTGCGTGTGCATGTTGATGAAGCCGGGAATGACCGCCTTCCCGGTGCAGTCCACCGTCTCGTCCGGGACGATGCAGGCGGTGTTCGGGGCTGGGAGGATCCGGAAAATCCGTTTTCCCTCGATGAAAATGTTCACCGGGGCGCCGTTGTGCAGGATGTTTTTGAGGAGGATCATGGAGATTTTTCGTAGTCAAAAAGACCGGCAGCGGATTGCGCAGCCGGTCTCAGGGTTAGTCAATCAGAATTCGTCGAACGAAACGTTGTTGAACGAGGGACCGTCCGGCTGGTTGTCACCGCTGCCGGGTGCCTCTTTCAGCAGGCGGGTGCGGATGTAGGTGACCGCATCCTCCAGCCCTTCCGCGAACTTTTCAAAGTCTTCCTTGTACAGGAAGATCTTGTGCTTGTCGTATGAGAAGGTGCCGTCCTGTTCCTGACGGCGCTTGCTCTCGGTGATGGTCAGATAGAAGTCGTTGTTCCCCTTCGTAGCCTTGACATCGAAGAAGTAGGTACGCTTTCCGGCACGGACCGGCTTCGAGTACACGTCTTCGGTATTCCTCTCCTGGGCACGGGCCCTTTCATAATCTTCACTGTACATGGCTTAATCCTTTTAACAATTCTATAAGACAAATGTAGGGAAATTATTTAAAAAAACGCTAACTTTGTCCAAATATTTGACACCTATGCTGAATCGAAGAATGCTGCGCGTCAAGGCCTTCAAGATTCTCTACTCGTATGCGGAGAATCCGGGCATGACCCTGAAGGAGGCTCTGGCCGCACTGGATACGTCCTGTGAGGCGACCCGTGACCTGAGCGTTTACCTGCTCTCCATCGTCATTCCGCTTACCGCGGAAGCCGCCCGTCAGGCGGAGGCGCTCCGGCTCAAATTCAACCCTACGGAAGAAGAACTTCACCCGAACCTGAAATTCGTCGGAAACGCGCTCTCGCCCCTGCTGGAGGCCGATCCGGACTTTACGAAATTCCTGGAGCGCAAGAAACTTTCCTGGGACCAGGACGACGCCCTGATCCACCGCATCCTGGATGCGGTCAAGTCGCGTCCCTATTTCGCGGCTTATCTGGCGGATCCGGAAATCTCCCTGGCACAGGACGTCAAACTGTTCAAGAAGATCTTTGAGAACGAGTTCGAGGACGACGAGGCCCTCTGGGACATCCTCGAGGACCGTTCCATCAACTGGGCCGGCGACCTTTCCTATGCCCTTTCCTGCACCATCCGGATGCTGGACGGCATCGCCCGCACCGGCCGTTGGGAACTTCCGCCCCTGTACCAGAGCGACATCCTGGCCGCCCAGGGAAAGACGGTGGACAGCGACCGCGTGTTCGTCCAGCGGCTCCTGACGGTTTCCTTCGGCCATTTCACCGAGTACTACGAGAAGGTGGCCGGATCCGTCCGGGGCTGGGACCGCGACCGTCTCTTTACGACGGACATCGTCCTGATCGCGATGGGACTCGCCGAGGCCGAGACCTTCCCGGAGATCCCTGTCCGCGTCACGATCAATGAATATGTGGAGCTCTCCAAGTATTTCTCCACCCCCAAGAGCCGTTCCTTCGTGAACGGTCTCCTGGACCGCCTGATCAAGGAGAGCGCCTCCGAAGGCCGCATCAACAAGACCGATGCGCCCGTTTTCCCGAAATCCTAAAAAACATCCATGCATATGAATTCCCTTTTCATCCTCCTCCAGGCCCAGCCGCAGCAGCCGCAGGGCAGTTCCGCGTCCATGTGGATCATGCTCCTCCTGATCTTCGTGGTGATGTGGCTTTTCATGATCCGTCCCCAGCGCAAGCAGCAGAAGGAGCTGGAAGCCTTCCAGAACTCCCTCAAGAAGGGTGACAAGGTCGTGATCGGCAACAGCGGCATCTTCGGCGAAATCGCCGAGGTGAACGACAAGACCGCCCTGGTGCGCGTGGACGGCGACACCAAGCTCCGGGTGTCGAAGCAGGTGCTGGTCCGCGATACGACCGACCTCCAGCAGCAATAATCGCGTGCCTCGGGAATCCCGGCTGAAATTGCGGGGGAGGGAGGGCCTTCTACTGGCTGCCTCCCTCCTCATTGCCCTTGTCGTCTGGTTCCTGAGCAATCTCTCCCAAAGCTATTCCGGCGTCGTCACGGTTCCCGTCGTGGCCGAGTGCAACATTCCGGGACACAGCAACATTTCTTCGAATACGGCCCTGGTCTCGGCCCGTTGCCGGACGACCGGCTTCCGGCTTCTCCGCGAAGGGAAACGCAGCCGCTCCCGGCAGGTGAAGGTGCAGATCGAGCGTTCCGACATGCACCTGAAGGACGGAGACCAGTTCTATGTCTCCGGAAGCGCCAAAAACACGTATACCGAACAGATCTTCGGAGACGAGGTCCAGGTGGAATCCTACGTGACGGACACCCTGTTCTTCCGGTTCCCTGCGGAGAATCACAAGACGGTTCCCGTACAGCTCTCCGGTGACATCTATTATCGGGACCAGTTCATGGCCTCCGGTGCGCTCCGGCTGGTCCCGGATTCCGTGACCGTCTATGGCGAACAGGCCCGGCTGGACCTGGTGGACCATGTGACCACCGCCCCGCTCCTGCTGGACGACGTGCACCAGAGCCAGCAGGGATCGCTCCGGCTCCGCCGGATCAAGGGCGTGCGCATGTCCGACGAAATCGTGAGCTACGACCTGCCGGTCTCCCGCTATGTGGAACTGCGTTCCTCCCTTCCGGTTACCGTGCAGGGAGTTCCGGCCGGCCGGCATCTGCAGGTCTATCCTTCCCAGGCGGAGGTCGTCCTGCACTGCGCTTTCCCGGTGGGACGCGATCCCTTCGAGTCGCTGGTCCTCACGATCGATTACAAGGATTTCCTTTCTTCCATTTCCGGCCGCTGTATCCCGCGTGTGCGCCAGCTTCCTTCCGGGGTGCTGAATTACCGGGTGGTTCCCGAAATCTTCGACTGTATCGAAACCGACTGATTGCCCATGAAGACGGTCATCCTTACCGGCGGGATGGGCAGCGGAAAGTCTGCCGTCGCCCGCTATCTGCGTGCGCAGGGAGTTCCGGTGTATGATTCGGATTCCCGGACGAAAACCCTCTACGACCGGAATCCTTCGCTGGTCCCGCGTTTGGAAGAGGAACTGGGCCAGGCGCTCCGGAATGCGTCCGGCCGTCTGGACCGGCGGAAGCTCGCTTCGCTGATCTTCTCCGACCCGGCCGCCAAGGCGAAACTGGAAGCAATTGTTTATCCGGCCGTTCTCGCGGATTTCCGTCGATGGAAACGGTGGCACCGACCGGCCGGATGGTCCTATGGACCCGTTCCCTTTGTCGTACTGGAGTCGGCCGTGATCCTTTCGCATCCGCTCTTTGACGGCCTGGGAGACAAAGTGGTCCTGGTCGATGCACCCGAGGAAATCCGGCTGGAGCGGTCCGTCCTTCGGGACGGTTCGACACCTGAAGAAGCGCTCCGGCGGATCCGCAGCCAGTCTTTCGACCTCTCCCGGGTGGATGCGGTTCTGGACAACAGCGGCCCGGAAAGCGACATCCCTGCCTGCGTGGACCGGGTATTTTTGAATTTATTCACTATATTTGCAAGCTGATAAAACTGATACGTTAGATATGAAAACCGATCTTGCCAAAACCCTTTCCGTCCGCGGACAGCGCGGCCTTTTCAACTATATCGCCCAGTCCCGCAACGGGGCCATCGCCGAGTCCCTCAAGGACCACAAACGGACGAACTTCGCTGCGAACAGCGGCATCACCACCCTCGCCGACATCTCCATCTATACGATGGAAGGCGAAGTGAAATTGAAGGAGGTCTTCCTCAAGATCCACGAAGTCCTCGGTGAGGCCGACGCCCCCACTTCCAAGGCTTCTGCCGACGAACTGAAGGCCCTTTTCGAGAAGGCCCTGCCCGATTATGACGCGGACCGCTTCTATGTGTCCCACATGAAGAAGGTCGTGGACTGGTACAACGAGCTCAAGAACTACGCCTCCCTGGACTTCGTCGAGGAAGAGGAAGGGGAAGAGGCTCCTCAGGACGCCGAATAATGCCTACCCTGCAGGTCATCACGCTGGGGTGTTCCAAGAACACCGTGGATACGGAACATCTCCTTTACCAGGTACGCGATGCTTATGAGATCGTGCCGGAAGGGGAGTCCTGCCCCGTGGATGTCCAGCTGATCAATACCTGCGGCTTCATCGGGGACGCCAAGGAACAGTCCGTCCAGACCATCCTGGAATCCGTCCGGCGCAAGCAGGCCGGAGAAATCGGCCGTCTCCTCGTGTTCGGCTGCCTTTCCCAGCGCTATCGGAAAGAACTTCCGGACCTGATTCCCGAAGTGGACGGCTGGTTCGGGGCCCGGGACCTTTCCCCGCTGGTGCGTGCCCTCGGGTGCGAGCCGGACGCTGCCGCAGCGCATCGCCGCGTCCTCACGGACGGACGGCATCCGTATGCCTATCTGAAGATTTCCGAGGGCTGTGACCGCCGGTGCTCCTACTGTGCCATTCCCCTGATCCGGGGAAACCATCATTCCGTGCCCATGGACGTCCTGGTCCGGGAAGCGGAAGCGCTGGCCGCCCAGGGGATCCGGGAACTGGTCATCATCGCCCAGGATACCACCTATTACGGCCTGGACCTTTACAAGAAGCGCTCCCTCGCGGAACTCCTCCGCCGCCTGTCCGCCGTGGAGGGCATCGAGTGGCTCCGCATCCACTACTCCTATCCGGCCGATTTCCCGGATGACGTCCTGGATGAGATGGCCACGAATCCCAAGGTGTGCCGATACATGGACATCCCGCTCCAGCATATTGACGACGGGGTCCTGGAAAAGATGCACCGGGGGGTGGACGGGGCCTGGACGCGGGAACTGATCCGGCGGATGCGGGAACGGGTTCCGGGCGTCGTCCTCCGTACGACGATGATCGTGGGCCATCCCGGCGAGACGCCCCACGCTTTCCGGAAACTGCTCCAGTTCGTGGAGGATGCCCGCTTCGAACGGCTGGGCGCCTTTGCTTATTCGGAGGAGGAAGGGACCTATGGTGCCCTCCATTTCGAGGATGCCCTCGGCCCCCGGGCGAAGAAAAACCGCCTTTCGAAGCTGATGGAGCTTCAGCGTGGCATTTCTCTTGCATACAATCAGTCACGTGTGGGGACGGAGGTCCGTGTCCTGGTGGATGATTTCCTGGACGGGATCCTCGTATGCCGCAGCGAATTCGAAAGTCCGGAGGTGGACGGGGAGATTCTCCTCAAGTACGATCCGGCCGTTTTCGACGGCATCGAGCCCAACTCCCTGGTCGGGAATTTCCTGCAGGTGAGGATCGTCTCCGCGGATGAATATGACTTGACTGCTGAACTTGTGCAATTATGAGAAGAAGTATCCTTGCAGCGGCCCTCGTGGCCCTCTCCCTGGCGGCCTGTTCGCCCCAGACACTGACGCTCAGCGTGGATATGCGCCATCCTTCCAAGTCGGGCATCGACCTGGCACGGAAGACGATGTCCATTGTCTATATGGACGACGGCACGGCGGATTCCACCTTCAGCAACGCCGTCGCTTCCTCCCTGGCCCGCTCCCTGGAAAAGGACTATTTCCGGGGTGAGGAAAACATCGGTGTGTACAAGATTCCGTCGGATTCGGTGGACCTGGACCTGATGCACCGGTTGGTGATGGACACCGGGGATGATGTCGTGTTCCTGCTTGGGACGCCTTCTTTCGGTGAAGTTTCCATGGGCCCCAACACGGCGGTCCAGAATCCCAGGAACGTGGATTCGGCTTATGTCGCCCAGGCCCAGATTCCCTACAATGCCCGGCTGTATGTCTATGACAGCATGGACAAGGGCGATATCCTGAATTCCTTCCGGGGCTCGAGCATCCTTCGGACCCAGGTCTATAACAACGGCGTGACGGCCCAGGAGTTCCTGACCGAAAAGGCCCGTGAAGCCAAGGACGGCGGTGCGGACATGGTCGGCGCCCAGATGAGCAACCGCTTCGTCCCCACCTGGAAAACGGAGAATTACAGTCTTTACTATTACGACGATTTCAACGGAAAATGGGTGGAAGCGGCTTACCTCGCCTACGAGTTCCATTGGAAGAAGGCGGCCGACATCTGGATGGCCCTCTCCGGCACCGGCAACTACACCAAGCGCGCTTGCGCTTGCTATAACACCGCCCTGGCTTTCTACATGATGGGCGACCTGAACATCGCCACCAAATGGCTTGACCGAGCCGACGGCTACGAATCCCTGAGTCTTTCCCCGGGACTCCGCAAACGCATCGAGGAACGGAAATAAATGATCAGCCGGCTCTTGTGCGAGCCGGCTTTTTTGTGGCCTAGCCGTTCACGGCATCCTGCTTCATGGCTCTTGCTGTCTCAAGCAGCAGGGGAATATCCGTCTTGACGGTATTGAAGATCCCTTCGGCGTCCACCTCTCCGTATTCATGGGAAAGGAAATTCCGCATCCCGAACACCTGTTCCCACGGAATCCCTTTGTATGGCTTGAAATAATCTTTCCCGGCGAGGTTCCTGATTTTTACAAAACTCTCGGTGATATACTGAAGACTCATTCCACAAGCCCTGTAAACGGTCATTCCATGGAGGCTCGTGACAAAGTCATCGGGCTTTGCGATGTCCGCGCTCATGACGGAAAGCAGTTCCATCTCTTTGATCGCCGAGTCAAGAATGGTCGTGATTCGTTCTTTAGCCGGTAACATAAACGAGGTCTTTTTGGATGTTCTCCATGAATCCTTCCTGGAAATGGGCCTTTGCCGATACAAGATCCACTTTCCGGCCAAAAACGGTTTCCAGCTGCTTGGTCAGCGTGTAGTATTGGTATAGACTGGGCTGTTTCAGCGATACGAGTATATCGATGTCGCTCTCCGGTCCCGCCTCGTCTCTGGCAAAGCTGCCAAAAAGGGCGATGCTCTCTATGCCCAAAGATGCTTTGTTGTATATATAGTAAACTTTCAGGAGTGCCAATACGGTGCTTCTGTTGATTTTTTCTCCAGGGCGTTCGTCAACGTAGCTGACGACAGGGCGATACCCCAACGCTTTCAGCACCTTTGAAAAAGTGTCTGGACTGCCCAACTTACCTCTTTCCATCCGAGAAATCTGAGACTTGCTCATCCCCGAAAGAATCCCGACCTGCTCCTGGGTCATCCCCCTGGCAAGGCGCATGCTCTTTATATCAGGCTCAAACATAGTTCTGTTTTTGACAAAGATATATAAAGTTTAATAAATATGCAACTTTTGGCGCCGATATTCTTTTCATTGGGTAGTGCATTCTCTCCGGGACAATTGTGGACTGCTTGACAAAAACTTAAAGACCGTAAAGTGCCCATAGAAGTGCCCAGGAGGGCGATTGCCGCTCTTCATCTACCTCCTGACGGGAAGGTAAAGAGCACCTATTGGCCTTGGAGACCCCTTCAACGCCCCTGGGTGCTCTTCAAGTTTTCACGCTTGGGTTAGGTCGGAAGTAATTTCGATTAAGAGGGCCAGGTCAATCTAGACAATGAGTAGTCCATAGATTCTTCCTGAAAATATTGGGTCATGTGGACAAATAGTATGATGGATTTGCCCTTTGTTTTCACTAATGGACAAAAAGTAGGATAGCACCGGCAACAGCCAGGAGCGAGGAGAGCCCTTCCGGCGAGCTCCCCGCAGCTCCAGGTC